>JACCEA012179608.1_pt1 | contig 14951 bp, 30 predicted proteins | sample 7449851 | NCBI WGS metagenome assembly JACCEA01 (sample SAMN15323453, study PRJNA562643) | freshwater metagenome | isolation source: river surface water | place: USA:Blue River Watershed | collected 2017-08-18 | reverse complement strand
GCTCTTCCATAATCATCTTCCAATCTTTCTATGTCCTCTTCATCATACATACCTTTGATGATTTCCACAACATAGCCAACTCGTCCACCATCATTGATTAGTCTGTGAACCATACCGACGTCGACGATATAGGTTTTACCGACCACCAAATCATACAACCCAGCGCCGATTCGAGCCGACAACCCATCCGTCACAGGATGCCACTCTTCTGAACGAAGAGCGTGCGTCTGCAGCGACAAGCGCTTTCCAGGGTACACCTTAAGAATCTTTACAGTAATCTCGGGGCTACTGTGCAAAACCATGTAGCCACCCCAAGGTCTCTCAATAAACAAGGTCAGGCTCCTCTTTGTTAAAAACTCTAGGACTTAGCATACAGTCCGTTTCAAAGATGTGATACAACTTCCCATCATCATCTGTAGCAATGTTACGAACTCGGTCATCATTGAACCCTTTGTAGATAGCTCCATCGCACACCTTACACCTAGGCCAAGGGACAGTCTCCAGACCAATACTAGGGCCAGTAGCAACTGCAGTAATCTTAGACAATCTCCGGCTCCTCTCCGTCATTCTCTGCAGACTTGTTCATCCACTCAGTAACCAAAGCAACCGCCTCACTAGCAGACATATCGTCAATCACGTCCACGTCCTCCTCCTCCAGATGCTCACACAGAGCCTCCAAAGACAGCATGAACTGTTGGTTAGGATCCTTTTCCTTAAGGATTGCCATCATAGTTCTTACAGGAAGATCTAGATACTTAGGGACGTCGACGATTCGATCCCCAATCTTCAACGACACTGTTTCTTTAGTAGACAACGTCTGGCTCCTCACCATTGTTTTCCGGAATATAAAAGGTGTTCACTACAACAGGACCACCTATGTATTTATCGTAGCACTCATCCGAGCAAATTGCATCTTCAGCCCCGCCCTCCACGACACTATCTACAGCACTGAACTCACGCGCACACTCTCCGCAATACGCGATTCCGTTGTCCCAGTCCGCCTCCATACTTCTCCAGCCCATTAGTAAATCACTTCCTCTTCTTCACGGTTGAAGCACTCAGGGCTAGAGAAAGTATTCTCAGCAGAGTATCGGCCACAACCACACACACAGCGCGGAGTATTTACAGCCTCGCGGAGGATCTCTTCTAATGACTTCTTACTATACGTTGCGCTCACAGCGACTCAACCTTTCTTCCTTACGTTGACGTTTTGCTTGTTCATACAGGCGCTTTTGCTGCATCAAACGCTCAAGCTTTATTTGCTTAGCGACGCGCTCACACTCTTTTTGAAAGTCGTTCATATATACATCTTAGGGACGTCGACGACATTTTGTCAAGTCAGAGTTCAGAAAGTTTTTCGTAGACCCAAGAGAGAACTTCTACTGCCACCAAATCTCCGGCAGCATCCTTCTCCCCAATCAGCTCTCGGAGCTTCTCAAAGAACTCAACGCGCTGACGGTCTTCACCGAGTTGCTCGGCTCTTCTAACTTGGTCCACAGCGTAGGCTTCTAGTTTTTCTAGTTCGAAGTCAATGTCTTCTAGCCCCGCGGGAGAGTGCGGATCTTTCATACTTCTATTGTAACTTATCTGGAGCCCCCAGTGAATTCCGAGATCACAACCTCCGCTTTACAAGAGCGGCGCTCTACCGTTGAGCTATAAGGGCAGTTTGCCAGATGAATCCTTACTGGCGTGTCCGGAACCATTCCGGCAAGGCGCATAGAAGAACCACCAAATAGCGCCTGATTCGAGATTATTCTAGCACACCTAGTCAGTCAACCTTTGCAGAACATCAAGCTGTGCTTCAATAAGGTCTAGTTTCTCACGGAGCACTTTCAAAGTAATCTCCACAATCTCAATCTTCTCTCCAAGGATTTCCCTCTGGACGTCGACGTTTTCGTTTTCTGACATAAGCCTTAGATTCCTTGCCTTCCCTGAGTCCAGTCAATCTTTCTACCAGAGGCTACAGCCTCTTTCACTCTACGCAACCTACCAGAGACTATGTCTTTAGATTTACCAAGCAGCTTTCCGATCTCGCTCAGCGACAGGTCTGGATTATTGATTCGCGCCTGAAGTATGTCAAAGGTCTCCAGAGGCATACCTTCTCGCTGCTCCTCTAGGACCTGCTTGTATAGGTGAATGCTTGCCTCCAAAGCCATCCTTGGCCGGTCAGCGTTTACGGCCCTGGCCACTGCCAATGCATGACCTTTCGGCTTGTCAGTGCCCTTGGCAACTCGGCGTCTCTCCCTCTCGGTTAGACCACCCCAGACTCCAACTTCATCCAGCATTGTCAGTCCCATGTCTCGACATTCCTTTTGAACAGGACATCTCATGCAGATAGACTTTGCATAACGCAGGGTCTCGCGGTCATAGGCACCATCATCATCTGGAAAGAAGACGTCCAAATCTTTTTCGTCTTTGCAGACTCCTTGAGTCATATCAAACATTTACTTCTTAACCTTCTTTTTCTCAGCGATGCGAACTTTCTCGATGTAGCGATCTGACCATTTAGTGAAACTAATGGCTAGGGTAATAACTAACCCAACTGCTACAAAAAGTAGGAAGAGCTGAATCTCAAGGACCTGAGTGGCTGCATAAACAAACAACCCAAGCAGCCCAAGAAGAGCAGCCCCGAGCACAACGTAAACAGTTGTCATCCACGAGCGTGCGACGTAGTATTTCCAGTCTCTCATTCAGCACCAACCCCACTATGGGCAGGACACACTGGCTCCAAGCCACCACAGTTGCAGCTAGAAGCATACTTAGATAGTGGAGTTACTAGACCCTCGACATACCAGCACTTATCGCTAAGAAACTCAATAAGGCTCTCAGGGTCGCCATCAACCTCTAGCCACTTCTTGGCCACTTCAATAACCTGCTCGCGTCCCATGCGGCGACCATACTTGAGCAAGTCTTTCTCTCGCTCGCTTCTAGACTCCATGCGTGTATGTATGCTCACTTGCTCTCTTCCTCTCTATCAAACTCAATCTTGTCCGAAAACGCAATCTCGTCTATCAGGTCATTTAGGTCGTTGACCGACAGTACTCCCTTAGGGACGTCGACCATCTCAGACAGCTTACGCTCCAAGATAGCCAGCACGCGCTCGCGCTCAACCTTAGTTGCGTAACAGACAGGGCAACCCATATCGTCGTCAAAGTTCCAGTGCCACTCGTGAATCTCACAATAAGTACTCATAGCCATTAGAGCGACTCCAACTTCTTTAGAACGTTTGTGTAATATCCAATGTTCTGAGCGTGGATCCCTAGATCAATCCCATCCAGGTTCGATCGCATGAATGGGTCAGCCAATACTGCTTCTGACTTTTGAATCTGTTCAGTCAGGTATTGCTCTAGTTCCGCGAGCTTCTGCTCAGCGGTCTTCTTCTTTGTTGCCATTCGTCACTCTTTCCTTATAGTCTTTTAGAATCCAGCTTGAGCTGTTCTTCTTGTCTTCCCCACCTACGCCAAAGACGAAGTGAAGTCTTTCTGACTCTACCACCATCTCTGGGATGTTGTCAAGTGTCCTGTCCCCACCATTAGCGAAGAAGACCTCGTCCTCAGGGTAAAGCTCGAGAACCTGCTTAATCGCGTCTACTGCTGTACCATCCGCGTCGTTGAAAACAATAACGGCGTCTACGGACTTGAACTCTTCAATGATGGCCCCACGTTCATCTAGGGGCATGAAAGGCTCACCTTTCTTGCGAACCAACCACGAGTCCGAGTTGACTCCCACAATAAGGACGTCGCCCAACTCGCGCGCGGCTCGGATGTACGAGATGTGACCGGAGTGCACAGGGTCGAACCCTCCGGTCACCAGAACAATCTTTTTAGGCAATGTTAAGTTCCTTCTTAACGAACTGCCAGAAGTCCTCCATGTCCTCGATATAGATTTCATCGCTGACTTCCTGGACGTCGCCACTTCGCTTTTCGCGGAAGTAGTGCATTGAGCACATCCCCCGCCCAAAAACCTTTTTCTCGCAACTGTCAATCTTGCACATTACTTCTGCTCTCCTAGCATCTCTAGTATCTGTCTTTTCAGGTCCGATAACGCAATGTCTCCACGCATCGGAGGATTTTTCATCATCTTGTCAATCAGGTCCAGAATCTCTTCTGTTTCCGATAGTTTCCTTATGGACGTCGACAAGTCGGTCTCGAAGACCTCATCATTCGACATGGACTTACCGCAGTTGCACACATACTTGGCTCCACCCTGCGGAGTCTTATAGAAGGTGTGAATGTGCTCATCCAGAGAATACTCTTCAGTATCCTTAGCTTTCAGCGGATTGTACTTGCTGAACAGTTCAAAGAAATCTTTACTCATATTTACATCTTACATCCTCCCAAAAGAATATGTCAAATCAGCACGATCGCGCGGATCTAGCTTCGACACAACTTCTTACGAAGCTTCGTTCAAACTTCTACCGGACGTCGAGATTTTATTATATAAAGTATCATATTGTACAGAAAAGGCCCCCCGAAGGGAGCCTCTTTTGTGCGTGTAAACTTAAACCTAAACTATTTATAATCTTATACGGTTTACTAGCTGAGCCTGTCATATATGTTTTTTACACTAGTTGGATACCACTTACCACCATTAGATGTAGGTACGCTATCCTTATTTAAACCCGCGGCTATTTTACCAAAACTAGTACCAGACCTACGCTCCGCTAAAATCCTATCCTTTACCTCTTTAGGCGTTTTATCCTTGGGGCCAACATCCATCCCCCACACCAACCCGCTATCCCTAAGACTTTGATGTCTACCTTTAGCTTTTTCACTCATTAACCTGATCTGCTCTTCAGTGAAGACATGCTTAGGCCTGCTCATAGTCCTATCCCTCTGAGCCGCCCTCTTTTCCGGAGTCCAGTAGGCCCTAATCTTTTCTATAGACTCACTAGTGTGAGACCCGCCAACAAAACCATCTCCGCCATCAGTGACATTAAGTAGACTAGAATCTTTTACTCGATAGTCGCTAATATGAGAAGCCTCCAAGACGCAGGCTTCATCCCAGGATAGGCCAGACTCTAGTATCACATACCCAATAGAGAATCCATCTGACTCATGTCTGTTTATCCATTTGTAGACCGGAAGATGTTTTACCTTATTGCCGTTTCTAGCCGAGCTAAGGTGAGCAGCAAATCTTTTATCAGCATTCTCATATTTACTAATCCCAATGTAACGAATCCTATCAGGCTCTTTAGTTGAGAATAAACCATATACGCAGCTCATAACTCTAGTATATCTTAACTTTATATGACTGACTTATTTAGCCTAATACAGCAAAGACATCTTCTTCTGCAAGGACTAGGTATTCCTTAGATCCAAGGGTCAGGGTAGTGCCGGCGTACTTAGAGTAGATTACGGTGTCGCCTACAGCGATGTCCTCTACCTTACTGCCGATGGCAACTACTTCACCCTGCTGCGGTTTCTCCTGTGCTACGTCCGGGATGATTAGTCCAGAGGCAGTCGTCTGCTCTGCATCCTTCTGTAGGATGGCAACTCGGTTGCCGATTGGCTTAATCTTGATCTGACTCATTGAGTTCTTCTTTCTTATCTTTTAACTTCTGCTTGTATTCAGCAGCAAGGTTCTGTACGGTTTGGTTCTTGTAGTGGACTGTCTTTACTCGGTCCAGCTTGAAGCTTCGCATCTGCTCAGCCCCCTTCTTCCCGCCCCACACATCTAACCACTCGGTTGTCGGAGTGACAATGTATTGGACAAATCTATAACGCCCACGCTCCCCGCGTATCTTCAGCTCGGTCCCCTTGCTGACGTTTCTCCCGTTGATCTGCATCTCCAGGATGTACTTCCAGCTATCGTTAGGGCGAGGTCCTTCTGGACCTTTGCTCTTTTTCCTACCCACTATACCTCATTCCCCCAAACGCTCCAACCTTCCATTGGACGTCTGGCAAACATCTCCAGCTTTGTAGCGTCTGGGTATAGACGCTCAATCCTGCGGTGAACCTCGTCCGGCTTCCGCGAATGCTCCATCTTAGCAGCAAGAATAGTATGAGGCACACCCTCATCTGAAATAGGCAGCGGTCTGCCTTTAGGAATGTTCGAAGCAACCAGCACGTACTCGGCTGTTGGCTTCACTACGCTTGGGCGAACACCCTGCGCCCCGATTGGAGTAACTCCATCCGCCCTGGTCTTAATCCAGGTGAACGCTACCCCACGATAAGTTAGCCCCCAATGCCGGAGAAGATCGATGGCAAAGTCCAAGCGAGGAGAGGTAACCCACATAAAAACCACTCCAGGCTTTTCCAAAATGCCCTTGATGTCCATTGCCATGAGATCTTCGTCCGACATGGTCGGATAGAACTTCGCAGCTGCACCCATCTTATCCTGGGCACCATAATAAGACCAGGGTGGATCCATAAGGATAACCTGGTACTTAGAGTCTGGAAGTTCGGTCACGGCTACTTCTGGTGAATCATTAGGTCTAGGCCATTGTCTGGGTGGTACGACCACTCAGCTTCAAAGCCGTCCCAGTCGCCAGTCTGCTTACCGTCAAGAGCACGAGTAGTCTCGATGCTGTTGATGATAAACTCAGGCATCTTGATATGCTGCGACTGAACTACGCAGACGATATCATCGATATTGGCACCAGTGTATTCGTCTTCACCCATCATGTCTAGGGACAGGGTCTTACCTTCGTCACCAATCCGAAAACCGTCAGACAGTTCACATTCTTCAGAAACCTTCTGAAGTGTGGTAGGCCCTGCAGCGCATCCGGAAAGTGTTGCTGCCAATAGGCCAGCGATGCCAAAAATGGCAAGTGTCTTTTTCATACGTCTTCTATCATTGAGGGGACATGCTTATCATAGCACACAAAATAAAAACCCCATCCGAAGATGAGGTTTTAGTGGAGATGCGGGGAATCGAACCCCGGTCCAATTATGGATCCATTGTTCTTCTACAAGCTTAGGCTATCCAGCCACGGTAATGCAGGGGTGGTGCGGGGGGTTGTTCTACTTATTTAAAACCTGACTGCCCAGCTAGAACTACTGCTTTGCCAGGGGCCTAGCGGCGAATCCTAAGATTACGCGGCTAGAGCGAATGTTGAACGAGATTCAGCATTTATTTTGTTTAGCGGTTTTACGAGACTCCGCCATCTCGGCTTGCTTCACCAACTTCAGAATAACTGTCGAAACCAGTCATCCCCGTGAACACTATTCAGTTGTAACTACAGTGTAGCAGATTTTTGCGCATCGCGCCAGCTGAGGATGTGCTCTTCTTTACATGTAAAGCAGCGGCAACCATTCTCAAACTTTTCCGTCGTCCCACAAGCGAGAAGGGCAGCTTCGCCATTCTTGCTGTTCTGGAGAGCAGTCTTGTCTTCGTGACACGACTCACACAGAACTTGGCAGTCCTTAAGCTCTTTCTTGCGAACCTCTTCGCTACGAGACCAGATGTCTCGGGGATTAAAGGTCTTGTTGTCCTGGTCCTTGTGATCAACTTCAAGGTTCCGAGTAGAGCCACACTTGACGCACTTACCGCCCTTGGACTCAATCCACTCGCGTTTGCGTTTAGTTACAAAGGCGAGCTGATAGTCGCGTTTCTTTTTTCCTGTATAGCCCATGCTTCTATTTTACAGCAGATTACGAATTAGGACTAGCGTCTCTTCCGGGCTAAACACATGCTGAAAGTCTACTCCAGTACCTATAACAGGAAAGTCGTTGCCGCCAGGCTCAAGCCGATCCCCAACAAACAGAATACTGTCTGGGGATATGTGAGTACGCTTACAGAGCTCATAGATTCCATAGCTTTTATCGATACCAAGCCTAGTAATGTCTATGCTAGTAGACCCACCTGACCGAACATCAAACTCAGGCAGCATTGAAGATACGGTTCTCCGCAGCTGATCACGCCTAGATTTATCAGGATCCCAGGCTTCTTTCTCTTCCAGCGGGGCATCTTGCCCTAGAGCGGAGAATGTTATCTGAGAGCCGCGATTGTCGATTACCTCGCCATATGGATTGTCCGGCCACACCCCAAGCAATGCAGCAGACACGTGTAACACACTAATGATTCTCTCAGCCTGAGCTGGAGTAAAGTCTTCCGAATATACAGTACGCCAGCGACCAAAGTGGCGCTTGAGGTAACGAGCACCGCTTGTCGGCATTAGGTGTAGGTTTCGGAGGTTAGCACCGGCAGGAAGCTTACTAACTACCTGAGACATAATCTGCTGCTCGGTACCGCCGCTAATGATGCACACCTGCGTGATATCTAGAAGACTCTTAAGAGCCTTAGCCATCTCGCACGAAATAGGACCCTTGCTAGGTGCAAGGGTCCCATCGAGATCGAAAGCAATGAGCTTAAGACCCATTAGTCGCGAGTAACCAGTCGGCGCTTGATTGCGTCAAAAATCTTTGGACGCTTCTTAGCAGCCTTACCGTTCGTGCGTGAGTCGTTACGAGCTGGACCGGACTTCTGTCCGCCTCCGCCTTTACCTTTTGCCATTTGGGCTCCTGTCTTCAGAACTACATTCTAACACAAAGATTAGCAAAAATTAGTTTGCAATTTATCATTACACCTATTATTATGTAAGTACCAGATAAAAGGAGCAACATGAACGAAGAGATCTTCGAATACTACGCGATACAGATGGAGCCACTGCTTCCGCTAGCTAGAAAAGCCTACGGCTCTAGAACAACCAAGTCGCCGCAGCATGACGCTTCCCGCGAGTACACTCGGCTTCTAGTTGAGTTCTACCGCAAAGGCGGGAGTCTAATACAGATGGCAAAGCGTCTGGACGTAACCTACCCCGGCATCCGCAGAAGAATTTTGACCGATGAAATTCCAGCAGAGCCAAAAGGTAAGAACAGCAAGTCCTCACCGCATGAAGTGGTAGAAGCCGCAGTACGAGTTAAGTTGGCTCACCTAGAGGATGGGTCAGCCGCATACCACGACCAGATACGCCATGAGTACGAAGTCAACAAGATATCCTTAGCAAAGCTTGCTAAGGAGCTTGGGCTTAGCTCAGCCAACCCACTCTACTATGCAGTGACTCGATCACGACTTAATAGTCGACAAGACGCCCTGTAAAAGAAAACCCCCTCGAAAGAGGGGGTATCTTTTTACTCAGTTTAGAGTTCTGATGCAGCCTTGTTCTTAGCAACCTCTGCTTCAGCAGACGATGCAAAAGCAACGTTGATTTCGTCTTCGTCAAGAACACCGTCTACAACGTAGGCACGTGCTAGAGACTCAGCAACCTCCATGACACCGACAAATGCGGCGACAAGGGCTGACTGCCAGAGTTCGACTCCGGCGATTGAACCAGCGGCTAGAACACCGCTAACTTTTAGGATTACAAGAGCAATAGTTCTCTTGAAAATCTTCTTTGCAATTTCCATTTGGATCTCCCAGGGGTAGGTTAATGAATAACCCTCTCCCAGGTCTAATCTAATTATACATCAGATTAGATGTGGCGACGAGGAGCCTTAATTGGCGTAAGACGCAGTCCACGACGAATCTTTGAGCGATCAATCTCAGTGGTTCCGCCCCAGATCCCTTCAAGTTCAGGACGCTTCATAGCGTAGGCACGACACGCGTGCATGTACTCACAGCCACCGCATATCTTCTTAGCTTCGCGCTCGTAGGTGTATCGCCCGCGAGCCTTCTTCATCGAGCCCTCCGGAGCATCCTCCGAGAAAAATGCTTCAGGGTTAGACTCTGTGCAGGGAGGCGGACCATACAGCTCGAAGTCAGGGTAGTCTTCTTCTGGTTGGAATACAAAAATTGTCATGCGTCTCTGTCTCTTTCATGCTACACGAAGGGCTTGTTAGTGCTGAATCCGCCACCCTTAAAACTGATTGGTGGTGCAGTAAACACTCTCTGAAGTTTACCAGAGCAACCCTCGCTAACGCAAGTCAACTGCTTCTGGTCCTCGGACATACTGCGTTCTTCGCTGTATTTGTGCTCGCTATTTTCAGAGCATTTGTATTCATAGGTAGGCATACCACAATCATACCGCATAAAGGAAAACCCCTCCCGAAGGAGAGGTTCTCATTTACTTATTGGAGCAGCAAGAGCAGCTACCGCACTCACAACCAAACACTAGAAATCCCAGTCGTCGTCTGTGGTCGACTCGGTCTTCCCCATCACATACGATGAGCCAGAGCCAGAGAAGAAGTCGTGGTTCTCATCCGCATTAGGAGACAGAGATGAGATGATCGCTGGGTTCACGTTTGTCTCTTCCTTAGGGAACAGTGCTTCGAAGCCTAGGTTCATCAGGGCTTTGTTGGCGTTGTAGTGAAGGAACTTCTTGACGTCCGAGGTTAGGCCTACGTTGTCATACAGGTCAGCGGTGTACTTGATCTCGTTCTCGTAAAGCTCAAGAAGTAGATCATACGCGTAAGCCTTAAGCTCTTCGCGACGGCCTTCCCACTCTTCACCGTATGCCTGCTGGAACTTGTAGCCAATGTAGTAGCCGTGAACTGCTTCATCACGGATGATTAGACGAATAAGGTCGGCAGTGTTGGTGAGCTTAGCACGGCTCGACAGATACATCGGCCAGTAGAAGCCAGAGTAGAACAGGAAGGACTCGAGCAACGTCGAGGCAATCTTGCGCTTCAGTGGGTCAGTGCCGTTGTAGTACGAAAGAACAATCTCAGCCTTCTTCTGAAGGTAAGGGTTGTCTTCCGACCACTGGAACGCCGCGTCGATATCTTTGGTTGAACAAAGAGTCGAGAACACAGACGAGTAGGACTTGGCGTGTACCGACTCCATAAACGAAATGTTGGTCAACACCGCCTCCTCATGCTGAGTGCGCGCGTCTGGAATCAAGCTGACGGCACCAACAGTCGCCTGAATGGTGTCAAGCATGGTCAGACCAGTGAAGACGCGCATCGTTAGAGTGCGCTCTTCATCAGTCAGGCTTTCCCAGGATTGGATGTCGTTAGACACCGCAACCTTTTCTGGCAACCAGAAGTTAGCCGTTAGACGGTTCCAAACTTCCAGGTCGATTGGGTCTTCGATTTTGTTCCAGTTGACTGGACGGGTAATGTGTTTCATTGTTGCCTTTCTTATAGCATGCAGCTTACGCAGCCCTCAACGTCGGTACCTTCCAACGCGAGCTGACGAATGCGGATATAGTAGATGGTCTTGATGCCCTTGCGCCATGCATAAATCTGGGCACGGTTCACATCGCGAGTGGTGGCGGTGTCCTTGAAGAACAGAGTTAGCGATAGACCCTGGTCGACGTGCTGAGTTGCCTCGGCATAGGTGTCGATGATCTTGTCTGGTCCAATCTCGTAGGCATCTTGGAAGTACTCAAGGTTGTCATTCGACAAGTAAGGGGCTGGGTAGTAAACACGACCGAGCTTTCCTTCCTTGCGGATTTCAATCTTTGAAGCAATCGGATGAATGCTTGACGTCGAGTTGTTGATGTAGCTGATAGAACCGGTTGGAGGAACAGCCTGAAGGTTCTGGTTGTAGATACCATAACGCATTACAGACTGAGCCAGGTCGCGCCAGTCTTCTTGAGTAGGGATCTCAATGCCAGCTTTAGCAAATAGCTCAGCCGCACGAGAGGTCTTAGGCTTCCACTCCTGAGAAATGTACTTAGCGAAGAACTCTCCGCTGGCATACTTTGAGTTCTCAAAGTTGTAGAAGGTTTCGTTACGCTCAATGGCCAACTTGTTAGAGGCACGCAGAGCGTGGAACAGGACGGTGTAGAAGTAGATGTTTGTAAAGTCCAGAGCTTCCTCAGAGCCGTACATAATTTTTTCACGACCCAAGTAGCCATGTAGGTTCATCTGGCCAAGGCCGATAGCGTGGGACTTCTTATTACCTTCGGCAATCGACATAACTGACTCGATGTAGCTGAGGTCAGACACAGCGGTCAAGGCACGAACCGAAGACTCTACTGTCTTCTTGATGTTTCCACCATCCATAACCTTAGCAATGTTTAGCGAGCCAAGGTTACAGCTGATGTCGTGACCAACATCGCGGTAGCTAAGGTCAGCGTTGTAGGTGGTAGGCGTGTTCACCTGAAGGATCTCTGAGCAAAGGTTCGACATGTTGATGCGACCCTCAATCGGGTTGACCTCATTCACAGTGTCCTCGTACATGATGTACGGGTAGCCGGACTCAAACTGTAGTTCCGCGATGCGCTCGAACAAAACACGAGCCTTGATCTTGGTCTTCTTGATTTCTGGATTGTCCACCATCTCCTGATACTTCTCGGTAACTGAGATGTCCCCAAATGGGACGCCATAGATACGCTCAACGTCGTAAGGTGAGAAGAGGTACATGTCCTCATTGCCCTTAGCAAGTTCCATAGTGATGTTTGGAATAACGACACCAATAGATAGAGTCTTGATGCGAATCTTCTCGTCGGCGTTCTCACGCTTGGTGTCTAGGAACTTCAGGATGTCTGGGTGGTGAGCGTTTAGGTAAACGGCACCGGCACCCTGGCGAGCGCCTAGCTGGTTGGCGTAGGAGAACGAGTCTTCCAAAAGCTTCATCACAGGGATGATGCCCGAGGACTGGTTCTCAATCTTCTTAATAGGAGCACCAGACTCGCGCAGGTTGCTGAGGCTAAGAGCCACACCACCGCCACGCTTTGATAACTGAAGCGCCGAGTTGATAGCACGGGAGATCGACTCCATGTTGTCTTCGATGCGAAGAAGGAAGCACGATACGAACTCACCACGCTGCTTCTTACCCGAGTTCAAGAAGGTTGGGGTTGCAGGCTGAAAACGTCCAGAGATAATCTCATCAATCAGATTAAGCACCTGCTTCTGGTCACCGCCAGCCAACGCCAAAGCATTCATAACCACGCGGTCTTCGAAGCGCTCTAGGTAGCGGCTTCCGTCAAAAGTCTTTAATGCGTAAGAAGTGTAGAACTTATAGGCACCAAGAAAAGTCTCGAAGCGGAACTTGTAGGCATAGGCGTGCTTGAATGCATCCTTGATAAACTCCGGTGAGTACTGGTCAAGTACCTCTTGCTCATAGTAGTCGTTGTCCACCAAGTAAGTAAGCTTTTCTTCAATGGTGTGGAAGAACACAGTGTTCTGGTTCACATGATCTAAAAAGTAAGCGCGAGCTGCCTCTTTATCCTTACCAAACTGGATCTTGCCATCTTCATCGTAAAGATTGAGCATTGCATTTAATTCGTGGTAGCTGTATTTTTCCATAGCCATTCCATCTTCCTTTTAACTTCGAGTACATCGTCAGGAGTTCCAAATATTTCTATTCGATGCAGCAATGGAACTCCCGTTTTTGCTGAAACGATTTCTGCGGCTTTACAGTAATGCTCGCCAAAGTTTGTGTTACCCAACCCCACAACACCTTTGATGTGGGATCTATTTTGTGGAACATTGAGAAACTTAACTACTTGCCTAGGAACAGAGTGGGATTCACTCCCACCACCGTATGTCGGTACAAATAGTATGTAATCAATGTCCACTAAAGTTGGTGCCTCATCGTCCCATCTAATAGGAATTCTAGTCGATGGTAGGTCCAGTTTTTCAATAAACCGATGAGTGTTGCCAGAATAGTTGGAGAAATATACAATCTCCATGATTAACTATTCGGCCAGTGATGAAATCTTGTCTGGACGAAATCCACTCCAGTGGGTGTCACCTGAAATAACAACAGGGGCAGCCGCATACCCTAGCTCACGAACCATGTCCATAGCCTCAGAGTCTTGACTCAGGTCAACTACTTCAAATGGCGTTCCGTTCTTTGTAAGCATACGCTTGGTGCTATCGCATTGGACACAGGCTGGGAGAGTATAAACGGTTACCATTAGAGATCTTTCTAGATGAGGGAGGGTGGGGTATTCCAGTATAAGTCAAAAATCAAAAATCGATTTTCTACTTAAATGATGATACCGCATCTACTATGTCTTTGCAAATTGGGCAGACTTTTAACTTCTGAGGGTCGCGGTGAGGTATAAAAACCTTGCCACACAAGGCAACTACAGGGGTCCCCATGACGTACCCCTCGGTAACTTTTGCAGCCTCCGCATAATGAGCCATAGGCTCATCATCTTTTTCATCAACATCTAGGTCAACATCTGGCTTCTCAAGCACGTCTACGGACACTAAATTTCCTTCAAACTTTCTAAAACTGCTTCCAGTTTAATTTTACCAAGATACGAGGCCACATCTTTATACCCATAGGATACCACAACATCATCACCGCATACCACCAAACCAGCCGCAAACTCAATGTCGGCATCAGAAAGCTTAAACTTATCAGAGAGGTGAGTCAGTGTTCCGTTGTCGCTGTACCGAGCGAATCTGTGAAAATAACTTCTTTTAGTTTTAGTCACCAGCCCAAACTTTCTAGGAGAATAGTTGGTCTCTTCCCAGGTCACAACCTCATGCACGATTGCCAAGTTATAGTCGCCCATGCTCCACAGAGCACTACCCCCACGAATCTTATTCAATAAAGACTCGTCCTTGTCTCTTCTATATATCTTACCTACCTCAGACTTATACACGGATGCGCCACTATATACGTAGTCGCAATCGTCTGGTTTTTCATAGAACGGCATCCAATTCTTCTCGATCGGCTGCAGATCACCTTCAGTATGGAGTTTCAATAGCGCAGCTTTAGTTCCGTCTAGCTTGTATTTAGCGATCCTAGGGACGTCGTCACTGATATATGGCTCACGCATTACAGAAAGAATGTGCCAAGCGCCGTCTTGCCAATACAAGCGACCATCCTCCGGCCCACGTAAAAATCTACCACATCCAGAAAAATCAATCTCTTCTAATGTAGAGATATCTATTTGCCAATTTTTATCGAGGTTGGCCATAAACATCCTATTTTTAACCCTATTTCCAATAGTGGCAACCGCATCCCCCGACTGAGGATCGAAAAAATAGTTACTGGATCTGAATAAAACTACATAACCATGCTCCGGCGAGTAGGCGACGGATGGGTTAAAAGCAGACCAGCGTTTATCATTTTCATCCACAAACCTAAGGACGCGCCAAGTT
>JACCEA011894114.1_pt1 | contig 14951 bp, 14 predicted proteins | sample 7449851 | NCBI WGS metagenome assembly JACCEA01 (sample SAMN15323453, study PRJNA562643) | freshwater metagenome | isolation source: river surface water | place: USA:Blue River Watershed | collected 2017-08-18 | reverse complement strand
GCAAGTGTGCAAACATAATCTGGCCGCCCAGGCCGTCATAGTTTCTGACTCTTCCACCTGTGATTGGGAAACGGAAAAGTCGGTCAAACAAGATCGCATAGCGAATGTACTTTGCCAATCGATCGCCCTCTGCTTCAAGTACTAAAGTCTCGCGGAACGTAGATAGGTCACACCTAAGTTCCTCGAGCGCATACATCCAAAATGGCATCCGTTGCTTGATCATGAACGGATCAAACGGTAAGTCACCTCTAGAGTGTGTGCGATCGTGAATCAAGTCCCACAGCACAAAAGTCTCCTGCGCCAGGAGTTGATCTGAAAGAAGCTCCTCAGCTGCGGCTGGAAGTGGCAAGTAGAGAAGCTCCTTCGCCCCAGCCACAACCTTGCGGAATCTGGCTGCTTCGCGGTCGCAGAAGATACCTCCCCAGTGATAGGTGGCTACCTCTCTCACCGCTACCGTCTCTGGAAAGAAAACCGCTGAGTTGGTGTCATAACCAGAGCTAAATCCAACGAATTCAATTGGGATAAAAGCGGCGTTCGAATACTTCTTTTCTTTGTCTGCTAGCCACTGTGGCCAAAAAGTGTTAGTAACCAATACCTCAAGGTTGCGATTTGGATTCCCATTTTGGGTATACATCGAAAAAACAGCCAGGTTTTGAACATCGTTTTTTCTCATCAAATCTGGTCTAAATAGCTGAAGTGACTCATAAAAGTCAGGCTTGCCAAAGCCGCCAGCGCGCCAACCCTCTAAGTCTTTTACTACCTGTAACAAGTAGTCAGCCTGGTGCGGAAAGCTAGGCGAAAGATCATGAATACCGGCAATTAGCTGATCTAGGAGTGCAGAAGCTTTTGAGTGATTGGCAGATTCTTCGATAGCTCCGTCTTTGTTTTGAAGTGGCCGTAGCTCTTCAACGGCAACTTGCATCGACTTCCAAGCTTGACTGTTTTCTAGCTTAATTCGAGCGGCTTCGATGTTTCTTGTGGCATGCTGCGAACCAAGTGCTAAGAATCCCAAGACATTTAATAAAAGTCTTGCATTATCTAGGTCGTTAATGGAATCATCTCCAAAGATGTCAGAGTCAGCAATAACCACGACTTGGCCATCCCCGTCGCGAACCGCGGCTGCAACGGCAGCTTGCGCCGGCAGAGCGCTTTCACTTGTTCGCAAAAATACTTCGCCAGCAAAATCAGTTGCCAGGTCCAAAGTGCCGGTTCTGTAGAGAACTACCTCGTGCACCATAAATCTAAAGTCGGATAGTAGAAGAGTTGGAAACTCTGGTTTAGGCCAAGATGCTACATCTTTGAAATTATTAGCGGGATCCTGAACGGTTTCATTGCTGAGCTTGATTCCATATTTACTAATCAACTCATTGAAGTTGTTTCCGTACTTTGCTTGCTCGTTCTCTCCTAGAACTAACAACCCTCCCCCGTTTGAAACAAATTCTTGAATTGCCAAAATCTCACTTTTTGAAAGAACAGGAGAACCGTAACCAACCGTGTGCTCCCACTCTGAGGTTGCAGCGTGGGGCAAGATCAAAACGTCCGCATTACTCAGCAGCTCTGGAGAAATAATCCCTTCTTTATGAGCCACCACCTCGTAACCCGCATCCTCGGCCAGTTCACGCAACTTGGCATAGCTGGCATCAGCTGGGTTAGCCGGATTCATCTGAATGGCAAGGTTGGAATCGATAGTCCAGGCCTGAGAGTGGGACTGGTCGATGATGATTCGGGATTTTTTCTGCATTTCACGCCTTATTCCTGGATATTCTCCGTAATTCTATGACTATTGGCCAAGAAATTCCAGTACTTACCCGTTCCTCTCTGCTTCCAAGCAGCTAGGCAGGGGTTTCTCGGTTCAGCCACTAGTCTTCGAAGGTGGTCTTTTTGGATCCTTTTTTCTATATCTGAAGGCGCTAGGTAAATAGTTGGCAGCACTAAAAAACCGTTGGATCGGTCTGGTATTTATTTCAATGTCGATTTCACTCGTGATTATCGACGGAACGATTGTTAACACGATTTTCCCCTCAATTATCAGCGACTTGTCTTTGACATCTACTGAAGTGCAGTGGGTGCAGGAGAGCTATGTGCTTGTGTTTGCCTCCTTGCTACTGGTCTGGGGCTCCGTCGCGGATCGAATCGGTAGAAAGCGCCTACTAACAATTGGTATTGCCATCTTCATCTTTTCTTCAGTCTGGGCAGGTACTACCGACTCAGCTTCCGCATTGATAATGGCAAGAGTGGTGCAAGGAATTGGTGGCGCCATGGTGTTGCCAACAACTCTTTCCCTTGTCAACGCCAACTTCCAGGGCAGAGAAAGAGGAATTGCTTTTGCAGTCTGGGGAGCGACGATTGGTGGAATGGTTGCGGTTGGACCAGTTCTCGGAGGCTGGCTTGCGACTGACTTTGATTGGCGTTGGGCCTTCATCATCAACCTGCCACTTGGCGTTTTGATATTGATTGGATTAGCGCTGTTTGTTCCAGAGTCAAAGGCTGAGAACATTCGGGGTGGTCTGGACTGGGTCGGGGCGGCAATTTCGGTCGTCATGTTTTCAACCTTGGTGTTTGGTTTAATCGAGGGCCGCATTTATGGCTGGTGGGAAGTAAATCCGGCGAACCAGTTCCAGATTGGCGATTTTGCTTGGCCGGAGACTGGAATTTCCATAATCCCGATTTCTCTTGCAATTTCAGCTGTAGCAACAACTTTGTTTGTTGTCTGGGAGCGCCGACGAGGTAAGCAGGGCAAGAATGCACTTCTGGATTTGAATCTTTTCCGGATCGCATCATTTAGAAACGGCTCGATTGCAGCCATGATCATTTCAATGGGCGAATTTGGAATTTTGTTTGCCCTGCCACTTTGGCTTCAGAACGTTTTAGGACTAAGCCCGATTTCATCAGGTCTGGTCTTGCTTTGGTTGGCCGGTGGTGCTTTTGTTGCATCAGGTGTTGGCGGAGCGCTCAGTGGCAAGCTGCCACCAGCTAGAGCAGTTCAGCTGGGTGTAACGCTGGAACTAATAGCAGTTGCCGCAGTTGCGCTGCTGGCTTCGCAGGATGCCGGTTGGGGAATCATTGCCCCATTCCTGTTTGTTTATGGAATTGGAATTGGATTGGCAACCGCCCAGCTAACTGGCGTGATTATGGTTGACGTGCCAATGGAGAAAACAGGTCAAGGCTCCGGATCTCAGTCAACTGTGAGGCAGATTGGTTCTGCCCTTGGTATTGCTGTTTTGGGAACCATGCTTTTCACCGGCACGCAGAGCTCACTTGAAACCAGACTTTCTGATCTTGCTATCCCCCAGCAGCAATCGCAGATTGTTGTAGAGGCGGTAGTTGACTCAGCGGGAGCTGCTATTCCGCAGCTCGCCGAGGGGCTAACCGCTCAAGGCGTGCCGGTGGAAACCGTTGATGCAATCATCACAGCATCGGGTGACGCATTCACAGATGGCGTGAAACTGGCAGCCTGGGCAGCAGCTGGCTTCTTATTGCTGGGCTTTTTCTCAACCCTGAATTTGGGCCGAAGAAAATCGACCAAGGTCGAAAACTAACCGGCGGGTTTTGACTTTTCAGAAGCCTTATTCTACACTTTGTAGAAATAGCCTTTTGAAAGGAAACCCTTGAGAAATAAAGTTCTAAGCCTTGGGGCTGCTCTAGCTACCGCGGCTTTCTTAGTTTCTGCCAGCGCACCCGCTGGTGCTCACGTGAGTGTTGTGCCTGGCGTATCAGCGGCTGGAAATACTACTGACGCACTGACTGTCGGAAAAAACAACACAATCAACTTCAGAGTTGGCCACGGCTGTTCTTTGGAGAAAGACGTGATTCACCCTAAGACCCGCAAGGTTGTTGCAACTGCGGCTTTAGATAAATTTGCAACTCAAGCGTTTTCCGTAACAATTCCAACCTCAGCAATGGGCGAAGCCGGGATAACCATGCCTAGACCCGCTTTTGTTCCAGGCTGGAGAACGACTTCCAAGAAAAATGCTGACGGAACCGTGACCATCAAGTGGCGAGCTATCTCGGACGACTTCGCTCTTCCAAATGGCCCAGCTGGCGACACCGGAGCATCGATGTATTTTGATTTTGGCGTGCGAGTGGCTTTCTCAAACGCAACCAAGGGCCAACGAGTGAGTTTCCCAGCTCAGCAAACCTGTCTGGTGGATCTTCCGAGAGCTAAGGGCTTCCCTGCTTCCAGGCTACCTGTATACGAAACTTGGGATGGAACTCCTGATGGTGCTGACACAGTCCTGGACAACAATGCCCGTGGACCAGCTCCAACTGTTACCGTCAATCCCTAATGACTAAAAAACTGCTGACTGCTGCTGTGGTAGTCCTGCTCTCCGTGGCAGGACTACCCGCACAATCGCATTCTCAACTTATTGATGCAAATCCAAAACCGAACCAGACCATCACTTCACCAGCAAACGTAACTCTGACTTTCAACGAAGAGCTGATCAACCTAGGCGGAAGATCAAACGTAATCACGGTCACGAACTCAAAGAATCAAAGAGTGGCGGTCTCGGCAACCGTTGTCGACCAGAGCAAGCTAACTGCCAGTTTCCTGCGCAAATTAGCAGCCGGTCGCTACACAATCTGGTGGAGGGCGGTCTCCGCCGATGGTCACCCGATATCGGGCAAGTACCGCTTCACTGTTCGTCGCTAGGTCTATGACCCGACGATTGCGGGAATAATCGCTCCAGAGAACACCTGCCAAGCCAGGATTGATTTCGCAATCAGGCTCAGGGTGATGTAGGTAGCCTCACCATAAAGGTAGTTTCTCCAAGGTCCGATCTTCTTGTATTGGAATGCCTGGTTGAAGGCAAACGTATTGAAGAAGATAAACAGCGCAACGATGATTCCATACACAAAGCCTGGAATTTCAGCCGCTGACTCGCTGCCTGGCTGGATTGTGTAGACGATGATGATTAGCCAAGGCACAATGCCGGTGATGCTTCCCATGATGAATGGCAGGCCCTTGCCATTGCCAGGTGTTTCGTATTTCTCTTGAAGTGCTCCAAAGAAAATCATCGACGCGTTGACAGCAAAGATGCCAACCAAACCTGCAAAGTCTGAAACTCCGGTCAGCTGTGCAATCAGCCAAATCATGACCGAGGAAGAAAGCGAATACTCAACCCAGCGGAAGTAATTGTGGTTTTGCTTCAAACCGTTCTTGTAACGCTGGAAAAACATCGGTGATGCAATCAAGAAGTGGAAGAAGGCCGAGAGCAAAAGAAATCCGATAACACCGGCTCCAATGTTGATGTCAAACAGCTCAACTCGCTCTGGCGGAATTGGAACTCCCGGAGGGCCAGTTGGGTAATCAATTGTGACCGGGAAAAGAATCTGGGTGTCGAGCAGAGTTAGGACGTAGGTAAGTCCAGCTGCCTGAGCTAGGTGAAGAAAACCTGCTACTACGTTGTAGGAGCGAAGTCTTGAAATGTATTGATCGGGCGTTCTTTCGGTTTTTGCCATGATTCCCCTTTGTTTCAATCAGGCTAACACCGAAGACGACATTGCTCGCTAGGCGCAGATGAAAAAAGAATAAAGGGGCTAATTAGCTCTTTTTCTTGAACTTAAAGAATTGTTTGATGTTGGCAACAATTTTCTCTAGTCCCTGAATTCCCTGCTTGTTGAGCTCTCGTGCCCACTCAATTTCAAAAGCAAGAATTGAAAGACCAAGGAAGATGAAAAGAAGTCCTGGGCCAGGAGTAACCAGCATGACTAGTCCGATGATTATCAGAGCGAAGCCCGCGATCATTGTCAGTGCCCAACGCAAAGGGTGTGGCAGCCTCGCTAGAAACTTCTTCAGCTTTTCCAATTAGTCCAGCTTCGCCCAATCTGATGCCTAGAGAGACTTGAGGATGTCCTCAACTCTTTCCTTGGCATCGCCAAACAACATTCTCGTATTTTCTCGATAGAACAGTGGGTTAGCAACACCTGCATAACCAGAAGCCATCGAGCGCTTGAAGACAATAACATTCTCAGCTTCCCAAACCCTGAGAACTGGCATGCCAGCAATTGGACTGCCGGGGTTCTCGGTAGCGGCTGGGTTTACGGTGTCATTGGCACCAATAACCAAAACCACGCTGGTCTCTGAAAGCTCATCGTTGATCTCGTCCATCTCCAACACGATGTCGTATGGAACTTTGGCCTCAGCTAACAGAACGTTCATGTGACCTGGAAGTCTTCCAGCCACCGGGTGAATTCCAAATCGAACATTCACTCCTTTTTCACGAAGTCGCTTAGCCAGTTCTGCCACGGGATACTGCGCCTGCGCTACCGCCATTCCATAACCAGGAGTAATCACAACACTCTTAGCAGCAGAGAGAAGTTCTGCTGCGGCCGAAGCATCAATCTCGGTGTGCTCACCGGTCTCCTCGTCTTCAGAAGAGCTTGCTTGAATTCCGTAGCCTCCAAAGATTACAGAGATAAAGGAGCGGTTCATCGCCCTACACATGATGTAGGAAAGGTAAGCACCAGAAGAACCAACCAGAGCACCGGTAACAATCAGAAGATCATTGCTTAGTAGGAAGCCAGTTGCCGCAGCTGCCCAACCGGAATAGCTGTTGAGCATCGATACCACCACCGGCATATCGCCACCGCCGATTGATGCAACCAGGTGCCAACCAAGTGCCAGTGCCAAAACTGTGACTGCCACTAGCAGTCCAAGATTTGGAGTCATGACATAAAGCACTGTCAGAGCAATAAAGGTAATCAGGGCGAGCAGGTTCAAGAAGTTTCTGCCAGGCAAAACCAGGGCCTTGGAATTCATCTTGGCTGAAAGTTTTAGGTAGGCAACGATTGATCCGGTGAAGGTAACCGCACCAATAAAGACACCAATAAATACCTCGGCTCTGTGTACACCAACCAGCTCGGGGGTTAGATTCACCTCGTGCAAAGCGCCGTTCCAACCAACCAATACTGCGGTTAGTCCAACGAAGCTGTGGAAGAGAGCGATCAGCTCTGGCATGCCGGTCATCTCGACCACTCTTGCTCGCCACAACCCAATGATTGCTCCGGCTAGCAGAGCGATTACAAGCAGTGTGAAGCCAAAGGAAGTTGAGGCATTCCACTCGCCTGAGAATGCGAGCCAAATGGTTGCCGACATAGCGATTGCCATGCCGAAAATTCCATAGATGATTCCTGTTCGGCCACTCTCATGCTTGCTCAGTCCAGCCAAGCTCATGATGAACAGAAGGCCAGCTGCGATGTAGGCAGAGTTAGCAATGGCTAAAGCGTTCATTACTTATCTCCCTTCGTGAACATCTTGAGCATTCGTCTGGTCACCGCGAAGCCACCAAAGACGTTGATGCTGGCAAGCAAAACTCCAAAGGCAGCCAGGATCTGTACTGCCAACATTGCATCGGTGATCTGCAAGATTGCTGCCACCACTACGATTCCCGAGATGGCGTTAGTCACGCTCATAAGAGGAGTGTGAAGTGCGTGGTGCACCTTACCAATCACGTAGTAACCAACAACGATCGCCAATGACAGCACCAGGAAGTGCTGCGGCAGAGGCGGTGGGGCAAAAGAAATAAGTCCAAACATTGCGGCAAAGCCCAGTGCAATCAGGGCGCCCTTGGCCTTGGCAGACATCTTCTTCTTTGGAGCCACTACCGGCGCCGGTGCTGCAGCTACAACCGGTGCCGCCGAAACCTGCACTGGTGGAGGTGGCCAGGTGATCTTGCCCTCTTGAACTACAGTCACTGCTCTTTGGACAACATCTTCAAAGTCAATTACTGGCTTGCCGTCTTTGTTGGGTGTAATCAGCTTTAGAAGGTTTACGAGATTAGTTCCATAGAGCTGAGAGGACTGCTGAGGCAAACGACTAGGCAGATCGGTGTAACCGAGAATGATGACACCGTTTTTGGTGACAGTTCTCTTTCCAGCAACTGTTCCTTCAACGTTTCCACCCTGCGATGCAGCCATGTCAACAATGACGCTGCCCGGCTTCATCTTCGCAACGTCTTTAGCTGTTATTAGCTTGGGTGCAGGTTTTCCTGGAATCAAGGCAGTTGTGATGATGATGTCAACGTCTTGCGCTTGCTCTGTGTAAATCTCGGCAGCTCGCTTGTTATAAGCAGCAGATGTTTCTTTGGCATAGCCATCGCTGGATTGCATTTTCTCTGCAACCTCAACCGCCAGGTACTCACCACCAATTGACTTAACCTGATCGGCAACCTCTGGTCTTGGATCGGTTGCACGAACAATTGCACCCAAACTTGAAGCTGCTCCGATAGCTGCCAATCCAGCAACGCCGGCACCGGCCACCAAAACTTTGGCGGGTGGAACTTTTCCAGCTGCTGTTACCTGGCCCGTGAAGAAGCGACCGAATTCATTTGCTGCTTCCACCACCGCACGATATCCAGCAATGTTTGACATTGAGCTGAGCACATCCATCGACTGTGCTCTTGAAATTCTTGGCACTGCATCCATTGCAAGTGCTGTTACACCTTTTTTAGCCAGTGCCTTAAGAAGGTTTGGCTTGAAGGCTGGACTTAGCAGTCCAACCAAAATGGCACCCTTCTTTAGCCTTGCAATCTCAGCAGGAAGCGGTGCATCGACTTTGAGCACTAGGTCAGCTTTCCAGGCGGCAACCTTGGTTACCACTTTCGCACCGGCAGAAACATATTCGGAGTCTGGGAAGGATGCCTTGGCACCGGCTCCCTTTTCCACGATGACCTTGTAGCCAAGACCAACTATCTTCTTTACTGTCTCTGGCGTTGCTGCCACGCGCGCTTCGCTCGGTTGCTCGCTGACGATTCCTATTACTGCCATCTCTGATCCGCTCTTATAAATAGGTGTTACTTGCTTTTTCTAAATGAAAAGATTGCCGTAGTGATTGCTCCTGAAAGCGTAGCCAATACGGCGACTCGATAGATCCATACCCCTACCGCAATTGGAACCGCCAGCTCCTGGCCATCGACCCTGGGTGGGCTAGCCATGGCATATAGAAGTGTGATGACCCCGATAGCGATGCTCAGAGCATAGGGAACCCATAAATACTTCCTGGGTCCATATCCAGCTAGCTGAAAAGCAAAGAAATAGACAACACCAGCTAGCAGCAGGGCGATGCCGCCTTCAAGGGGGTCAATCAGACCCACAAAGACAATAGGTATCGTGAGAATGAAGAGAATTCTTGCTAGAACAATCCGAACCAATTGACCTCAGCCTTTTGCTTGCTTTTAGCCTAGCTTTCCGGGGCTCTCCAGGATATAGCTGGCGGGATCTCGCATGAGCATTTCAAAGGGAAGCTCTGCCGCCCCGACCATCAGCAGGTTAGAGCCCAGCCTGGCTGGCCGAACCACCACGCGCTCAGCCGATGCGCCAACGGAGTTGGCCTTGATGCGCTCAATTAGGCGCCCGGCATCGTAGTTGAAGAGCGAGGTTAGAAAGCCTCCAAGCACGATTGCCTGAGGATTAAAGATTGTGACGAAGTTGCTTAAGCCATCTGCAAGGGCATCAATCTGCTCATAAATCTTGTCTCTGACTGCTGGTTGCTTGGCAGTTTGAATCTCTCGATCCAGTTCGTCATCAGTTGCTGCATATAGTTTGAGCAGTTCTAAAAGATCATCTCTTCGCACCAAAGCCTCTAAGGTTCCCTCGAAGCCTGAGTAGTCGCGCTGGTTAGAGGAAGAGATTCTCACGTGTCCAAGCTCTCCGCCATAACCCGACGCACCTCGCAATTGCTTGCCATCGACAATCGCACCCCCACCAATACCACCGGCACCAGCAAACAAAAACACGACGTCTGAAAAACCTTTGGCACTTCCAAAGTTGCGCTCTGCCATGCAACCGATACTTGCGTCATTGTCTAGAAAAACAGGAAGTCGAGTGAGCTGGCTGAGTTCTGGGCCAAATGCCGCCTCCACCCAACCAAGTTGTGGCGCGTAGCGAATAACGCCATCCGAAACTCGAACCTGGCCAGGTACCGCCACACCAATACCTGCCACTCGATAATTCTTTGATAGCTCTGAGCTGATTTTGGCTATCAACTTGGCAGCCGTCTGCTCAGAATCTGCTGGCGTTGGTGACTTGGACATCAGTACGCGCTCTTTTGCAATTACCTTGCCGCCGAGGGTGACAGCGCCGACAGTGGTGGCATCAACCTCCGGGTGAACGGCAAAAGCAATCACGTTTTCCGATGGGGTCACCATCAGGCTGGGGCGACCTACCCCGGATGAAACTAGAGCCTCGTTTTCAACCGCTAGACCGCGCTCTTCTAACTCCGCCACAAGATCCGAGATAGTGGAGCGGTTGAGACCGGTTGCGGCCGTGAGCTGGGAGCGAGAGATGGTCTCAGACAGTCGGACCAGTCTGAGGACGGTCGAGAGGTTGTGCTGGCGGACGTCCTCGCGATTTTGGCCCTTGGGTAGGGGGTACTGAAGACTCTTTTCCATAATCCCTCCCTAATCTCCTAGGAAAAACCTACTTGTTGTTCAAGACAACAAATAGATAACGTTGCCTATTTGTTATCGAAAAGCCGCCCGATTAATTTGACCTAATTTGTTGTTTGGGGAAACATACTCTCAGGCTCAGACATGGGCTTAATTTGGGGGTTGCCCAAATATTCAATTGATCGAAGGGAACTAAGTGAAGAAGTCTTCATTGCTCTCCATTTCGGCTCTAGCTGCTGTTTCAGCCCTAACCCTCGCGGGTTGTGCTGCAGACGCAGGTACCGAGTCGGAAAACGCGGGATCGACCCGTGCCTGTGTAATTTTGCCTGACGCTGACAGCGGTACTCGCTGGGAGCCAGGTGACCGTCCTGCTCTTGAGAAGGCTCTAACCGAAGCTGGTTACGAAGCTGACATTCAGAACGCTCAGTCAGACACCGCTAAGTACGCAACAATCGCAGACCAGCAGCTTTCACAGGGCTGTGGTGTGATGCTACTTGTTGACTACCAGGGTGCTGCTGTTTCTGTAACTGAGAAGGCACAAGCGCAGGGTATTCCTGTTATTGCTTACGACCGTCCAATCGCTGGCGCTGACTACTACCTATCATTCGACAACGAGCGCGTTGGTGCGTTCCAGGGTCAGATGATTTTGGATGGCCTAGCTGCAGCTGGCAAGGATGTCACAACTGCAAGCATCATTTACTCTTCTGGTGACCCAGCAGACGGCAACGCTGCAATGTTCCTAAACGGAGCTCTATCTGTTTTGGATGCGGCTGGTGCAAAGGCTGCCTTCACCATGGAAGGAACTTGGGATGGAACAAAGGCTGGAACTCTATTTGAGCAGGCCTTTACTGCGGTCTCCGGAAAGGTTGACGCAGTTCTAGCTCCAAACGACAACAACGCAGCTTCCATCATTGCGATCTTGGACAAGAACGGACTAAAGGTTCCAGTTTCAGGTCAGGATGCATCTGTTGCTGGTCTACAGAACGTTCTGCTAGGCAAGCAGTGGGCAACCGTATGGAAGCCATTCACCATTCAGGCTGAGGCTGGTGCCAAGATGGCAATCACCATTCTGAGCGGTGGAGTTCCAGAGACCAACAAGACTCTGGAAGATGGAACACCATTCCTTGCTCTCGACCCAATCGTTGTTGGTCCAGAGCAGGTTAAGGACGTAGTAGCCGCTGGCGACGCATCAGCAGCTGACCTCTGTGTCGGCGATGTTGCGGCCGCTTGTGAGACATACGGCGTCAAGTAAAGATGATTTGGTGTGCGCCGGTCCTTTCGCTGGCGCACACCTTTTCTTCTTTATATAGGCTTTTAGCAACAAGTTGATGGCGGGTAGGCAATGACGCAACCAGTAATAGAACTAAAGAACGTGGTCAAGAGCTTTGGGCCAGTGGATGTCCTAAAGGGCGTTGATTTGGTGGCATATGCGGGCAAGGTAACTGCCTTGGTTGGAGACAATGGAGCTGGTAAGTCCACACTCATCAAGGGGTTGGCAGGCGTCCAGCCCTACGACAGCGGAACTGTTTTATTTGATGGCCAGCCCGTAGATATTCAAAACCCTCGAGAGGCTGCCGCTCTCGGAATTGAAGTGGTTTATCAAGATCTGGCACTTTGCGAAAATCTAGACATCGTCCAGAACATGTTCCTCGGTCGCGAAGAAACCCTGCAAGGCACTCTGGACGAACCTTCGATGGAGCTGCAGGCAACACAGGCTTTGCAGAGCCTCTCCGTTAGAACTGTTAAGTCCGTAAGACAAAAAGTTTCCTCCCTCTCTGGAGGTCAGCGTCAGACGGTAGCAATTGCCAGATCCGTACTTAGAAATTCCAAACTTGTAATCCTGGATGAGCCAACAGCGGCGCTAGGTGTTGCTCAAACAGAGCAGGTTCTAAATCTTGTAAGAAGATTGGCTGATTCTGGGGTTGCCGTAATCATCATTAGTCACAATCTGCAAGACGTCTTCAAAGTTTGCGATGACATAGCTGTTTTGTATCTCGGCCGCATGGTTACTCAAATCAACGCCAACGAGACTAACCAAAGCGATGTTGTCGGTTACATCACAGGTACCAAAGGAGCGGAGTAAAAATGGCAAATTCGAATGAAGGCGGATTGAACCTAACTCCCACCCAGATCTCTTCTGGCCACGAAGGAAATTTGCGAGAGCAATTCTCCGCTTACCTTTCCAGGCTAAAAAACGGTGAAATGGGGGCCTTGCCTGCCGTTGCCGCGCTTCTGGTTCTAACCGCACTGTTTTCAACTCTCAGTCCTTTCTTTTTAACCAAGCTCAATTTCGCGAACCTCTTTATTCAGGCAGCCCAGCTCACCACTTTGGCCGTTGCACTGGTGTTCGTAATTTTGCTAGCCGAGATTGATCTTTCAGCGGGTGTTGCCGCTGGTGTGGCGATGGATATTTTCTACCTTGCGACCTTTGCAGGTATCAATTGGATTCCTGCACTGGGGATGTCTTTAGTTTTCGGCGCAACAGTTGGTTTCATCCTCGGAATCTTCGTGGCACGAATTGGAGTTCCGTCCTTTGTAATCACGCTTGCGTTCTACTTGGCGCTGCAGGGTGTTGCACTGATTTTGCTCGGTGACGGCGGATTGTTCCGAGTTGATGTGCCAGAGATTAAGTCCATCATGAACGAGAATCTCCCAATACTGGGAGGTTGGCTCCTGTTGCTAGTGGTGCTAGGCATCACTCTTGGAATGGGTCTTTACGATCGTGCTCGCAGGACTCGCAAGGGCCTTGTCAACAAACCACTTTCATTGCTACTAATCAAAGTTGGATTCATGGGTGTGATTGGTGGTGCGGTTGTTTACGTACTAAACCTTGATCGAAGTGCATCTGTCAAGCCAATCTATGGCGTTCCAATTGTGATTCCAATTGTTCTAGCAATTATCTTCATTGGAACGTTTGTCCTGGATAGGACCACCTTCGGTCGTCACCTCTACGCAGTTGGTGGTAACCCCGAGGCTGCCAGGAGAGCTGGAATCAAGGTTTCTAGAATCAGGATCACCGCATTTGTAATCACTTCGGTTCTGGCAGTGATTGCGGGCCTTTTCCATGTCAGCCGTATCGGAGTTGTCGAGGCAGCCGCGGGAAGAACAATCGTTCTAAGTGGTGTGGCTGCAGCTGTTGTGGGTGGTGTCAGCCTCTTCGGAGGTCGAGGACGCTTGGCGCACGCGGCACTGGGAGCGATGGTCATTGCAATTATCGACAACGGCCTTGGATTGCTTGGTCTATCCGCTGGAATCAGCTTCGTAGTCACAGGATCGGTATTGGCCCTGGCCGCAACAATCGACGCTGTTTCTAGAAAGCGCGGCGGGAATCTCAGGGTCTAGCAAGGGATAGCTCTCAAATAGGCAATTAGGATTCCAACGGTGTCCGACTATCTTCTATTTGCTTTAGCGTTCTTCTCCTCTGCCCTGACACCAGGCGCTGACACCATGCTCATCCTCAGCAGGGCTATCAGTGACAGAAAACTAGCAATCGCAGCCGCAGCTGGAATCTCCACTGGCAAAGTTCTGATGGTCACACTCGCCTACTTTGGTTTGGCGGCCGCGCTGAGTGCTAGTGAAGAGCTATTTACAGTTGTGAAAGTACTTGGGGCTGGTTTTTTGGTTTATAAAGCCTTCAGCACATGGAATCGAAAAGCTCAGGACAGCAAAGTCTCAGGGACGGGTGACTTTTTTGGAGCTCTGGCGATTGGGTTCTCGAACCCTCAGCCCCTTGCCTTTTACATTTCGATAATGCCCTTAGTTGTCGCTAGTACCCAGCTACCCGTCTTGCTGCTGATTGTTGTCTTTGGTTTCGCAATTGTTTCTGCCATTTACATCGGACTCGCTCAAAAGCTCTCTGCTTGGCTAAATGTTTCTCAGAACTTGAGCAAAGTAAACAGGGTGTTAGCCGCCGTATTCTTAGTGTTGGCTGTGATTGTAATTACACGCTGATCAAAATTTGCTGGGCCAAGCTATTGTTGAACCATGACTGATAACCCATACGCCAGCGACAAAATGTCACCCGAAAACGAAAAACTCTGGGCGGTTGCCTTGCACCTGCTGGCAATTCCATTTGAGTTCATTGCGCCAATCATTGGCTACTTCGTGTTTAGAGATAAGGGACCCTTTGTTTCCCACCACGCCAAAGAGTCATTGAATTTTGGTTTGACTGTCGTGCTGGCTGCAGTTGTCCTTGCAATTTCGATTATTGGACTGCTGATTTTGTGGGCATTGCCGATTGTCTGGATTGTCTTCCGCATCATTGCCGCATTCAAGGCAGGCCAGGGCGAGTTCTACAAAATCCCAATTGCCATCAAATTCATCAAGCTTTAAGCCGGCGATTATCTAAATCGCTGGATATCCCCTAGCCTTATTACAAGCATTCAAGGATGAATAATTGCGAATAGAGCATGACCTGATTGGCGATCTGGAGATTCCAGAGGCCTCGCTCTGGGGCATTCACACCGCTAGAGCACTTTCCAACTTCCCCATCTCCGGTGTTCCAATCGGACACTATCGAAACCTCATCAAAGCCATTGGTTTGGTGAAGCAGGCTGCTGCCAGGGT
>JACCEA010739756.1_pt1 | contig 14951 bp, 14 predicted proteins | sample 7449851 | NCBI WGS metagenome assembly JACCEA01 (sample SAMN15323453, study PRJNA562643) | freshwater metagenome | isolation source: river surface water | place: USA:Blue River Watershed | collected 2017-08-18 | reverse complement strand
TTGCTCGAATCCCCGAAGAGCCCGAGACTGATTTTTCATGCTTAAAGACTTCAGAAAACTAATTATCCGGAATAAAGGAATTGGCTACATGCTAATTTCCTCCTTATGTTTCGCACTTATGTCTGCCATGGCAAAATCCATGAGTTCTCGGTTCGGATCCGTTGAACTTGTATTCTTCCGCAGTGCAGTGGGTTTACCATTTTTATTGACAAGTCTTTATCAAAAACCAGCGGTTCAAAAAGGCGGTAAGTTATACTTCATCATACTACGCGGACTATTAGGTGCATTTACGCTATATTGTCTATTTTACACGTTGGAGCACCTAGGCCTTTCCTTAACAAATACCTACGGCCAAGCATTTCCGCTTTTCATTGCCATCTTTAGTTTCTTTATTTTCCCCAATGAACGCCTGTCTACGAAGCAAGTTTTGTTTTTATTAGTTGGCTTTTTCGGAATCATCCTCATTTTCCAACCAGAGGCGCAAGGCCAACTCGTCCATCACGCTACCGGAATCATTTACGCGATGGGAACAGCGCTGGGATATTTAGCCATTAAAGAAGCTCAAAAATATTATGATTCGCGCTGGGTGGTCGTTTCATTTATGGCCGCAGGTTTTGTGGCATCCAGTATTTCATTAGCATTAGGCACCTGGGGGGATTACCCCAACAGCTTTTTCACGGGACAATGGGTTACACCCATAGGCTGGGAATGGGTCTGGGCATTAATCATGGGCTTATTGGCCTTGGGCGTCCAATATTTCACGACGCAAGCATTGTTGCATGAAAATACAAACATCGTGGGCGCTGCAGGCAATAGTGCCGTTTTGTTTTCTATACTCATTGAAATTAGCTTAGGACATGGGTTCCCTTCGGCAATCGTCTGTATCGGGATGGGGCTGGTGGTGTGGGGAAGCTATCAAGTAAGTAATGGACGTTAGACACTGAACATTAGACGTTGGACACTGGACGTTAGACGTTGGACCTTGAACTAACTGATATCCTGCATAAATAAAGTCTAGCGACTGACGTCTAACGTCTGTTGTCTAATAAAAAGTCTAGCGACTGACGTCTAACGTCTATTGTCTAATAAAAAAGCCCCAAGATTTCTCCTGAGGCTTTTTAAACAAAAAAATCAAAATTTAAGCAGTTGCAGCATTCATCACTTCCGTTTGCTTACGGATAGATTCTAAGTGCACCAATTTAAATAGTTCTTCAACAAATTCTGGATATAAGGCTAAGCCTTTCGCTTGGTTCGCACGATCATTGTGCAATTGCTTCCAACGATCCAATTGTAAAACCGCTACGTTATTATCACGCTTGTACTCGCCTAATTTTTCAACAACTGACATACGAGCTGCTAGAACCTCTAACAATTCACGGTCGATATTGTCAATTTTCTCACGAAGACCCGCTAACTCATCTGAAAAGTCGGTCCCATAATTGGCGTTACGAACCTCTAATTCACGCAACATCTCCCCTAATTTCTCAGGTGTAACTTGTTGTGAAGCATCAGACCAAGCCGCATCCGGATCGCGGTGCGTCTCGATAATCATACCATCGTAATTCAAATCTAAAATACGCTGAGATAATTCCATCAACAAAGCACGCTTACCCGCCATGTGCGAAGGATCTCCAATCAAAGGCATTTGTGGGAACAAACGCTTTAATTCTACCGCCATTGCCCACATAGGTGAATTACGATATTTCGTTTCTTGCGCATTCGAGAAACCACGGTGAATTGCCCCTAATTTCTTAATACCAGATCCTTGCAAACGCTCAAAAGCACCAACCCAAAGCGCTAAATCTGGATTAACCGGATTCTTAACCAATACAGGAATATCCACGCCCTTCAACGCATCCGCTAAATCTTGTACATTAAATGGATTAACAGTCGTACGTGCTCCAATCCACAATACATCAACACCATATTTTAATGCCAATTCAATGTGCTCTGGAGTCGCTACTTCAATCGCAAGCGGCAGTCCTGTTTCTTTCTTCGCTTCGACCAACCACTTTAATGCTGGCTCTCCCATCCCTTCAAAACTACCTGGACGTGTACGTGGTTTCCATACACCTGCACGCATGATGTGTGCATATCCTTCCGCTTTAATACGGCGAGCAGTTTCTAATACTTGCTCCTCAGTCTCAGCAGAACAAGGACCCGCAATAATCAACGGTTTCCCCCCTGTCTGAATCCACTCCTGCATAGGTACTATGTCTAAATTGGCATTCATATTTTTTGGATTAACAAGGACCCAAGGCCCCTAATTTTTTGTTTATTAATTTCTAAAAATTCCGAAAATCGGAAGATATTATCGCTTATATTTGCACCCTACTTTTGAAATAAATGAATCAACCTTCGTATTCAAAGACCTTGAATCAATTATCATTCGAAGACACAAAAATTGCCTTCTCATCAAAAACTGATTTTAAACTCAGCAAATCCTATTGGATTTTCGCTGCTATGAATCAAATTTGGATTGTAAAGTTAGGGACTTTTTTCATCAAATTGCTCCTTTTTCTACATTTTCCAATCAAAAAACTCATCAAATCAACCCTTTTTGAGCAATTTTGCGGTGGCGAAAGCATTGATGAGTGCCAAAAAATTATAGACGAACTTCACAAAGGTAAGATTGGTACTATCCTTGACTACTCCGTGGAAGGCGAAGAAAGCGAAAAATCTTTCCAAAAAACTAAATCCGAAATCCAGGAAACGATCCGAAAAGCCCACCAAGATTCAGCAATTCCTTTCGCTGTTTTTAAAATGACAGGGATTTTTCAAGTAGAACTCCTAGAAGAATTTCAAACCGAATCAGGACTATCAGAAGAAAACGAAGCTGCATTTCAGCATAGCAAAGATATCTTAACGGAGATTTGCCAACTAGCCGCTGATTTGCACGTAAAATTATTCATCGACGCCGAAGAAAGTTGGATTCAAACCACGATCGATATTTTGGCGTACGAAATGATGGAAAAGTTCAATAAAGACGAAGCCATTATTTTCAATACCTACCAAATGTACCGCGTAGATATGTTAGCAAACCTTACCGAGGCGATTGCTAGCGCTGAAACGAAAGCATACTATTTAGGTGTAAAACTTGTTCGTGGCGCCTATTTAGAAAAAGAAAGACTAAGAGCTCATGAAGACGAATATTCAGAGCCATTGCACAAGGAAAAAGCAGCAACCGACCACGATTTCAACCAAGGCATGCTATTGTGTTTGGAGCACATTGAGTTAGTCAATTTTTGCATCGGAACACATAATGAAGCAAGTTGCCTCCAATTAACCCAAGCCATGGCTGAGTTACATATTCCTAACAACCATCCGCATATCTATTTTGCCCAATTGCTAGGTATGTCAGATAATATCAGCTATAATTTAGCCGCTGCCGGATATAATGTAGCAAAATATGTGCCCTATGGCCCAGTTGAAGCGGTGATGCCCTATTTGTTCCGTCGAGCAGACGAGAATAGCTCAATTGCCGGGCAGACATCCCGTGAATTCTCACTCCTACAAAAAGAAGTACGTCGTAGAAAAACTGCCTAATGAAATCTAACTATCGTTATTTTCTGCTTAGTCTACTCATTATATTCTTGGATCAATTGATCAAGATTAGTGTTCATTTCTTCATGGAACCTGGTTATTTCGGACAGATCGAACTCGTTGGACCCTATGTGAAATTACATTATACCTTAAATCCAGGCATGGCTTTTGGGATGCAATTAGGCTCCGAGTATGGCAAATTGATTCTTACCTTGTTTCGAATTGTGGCCATGTTTGCGATTGGTTATTTCTTACACCAACTAACCACCAAGAATAATAAGCCCCTTTTGCTTACCAGCGTTGCACTCGTTCTAGGAGGAGCCGTAGGGAATTTAATTGACTCGGTATTCTACGGAATTTGGTTTGATAATGCACCTATTGAGTCACCCATGCGACTTTTTCATGGCCAGGTCATAGATATGTTTTTCTTTGATTTCTGGGAAGGTATTTTACCCACTTGGATTCCCATATGGGGTGGTAGCTATTACTCTACCCCTATTTTTAACTTTGCCGATGCTGCGATATTTTGTGGAGTAGTCATTATCTTACTGTTCCAAAATAAACTCTTCCAAAAAGAAGAATGACGCACATGGGCGACTATTCGCTATTCCTATTTCTAGCGCTGCTTGCAGAGATCATTGGCACGGTCAGCGGATTTGGCTCATCCATTCTTTTTGTACCCATAGCCTCTATTTTTCTAGATTTCAAATTGGTACTCGGCATAACCGCCGTATTTCATGTGTTTAGCAACCTGGCAAAAATCTATTTGTTCCATGACGGGATAGACAAAAAAATAGTTATCAAACTTGGCATACCTGCCGTTATCTTCGTTACTATGGGTGCCCTACTAACGAATTACATTCCGCAGAAGTCGATCGAATTAGCCATGAATATGCTGATTCTTGCCCTTGCGATTTATTTAATTTCCGGACATGCAAAATCACTACAAAAAACAAACACAAACCTATATGTAGGAGGAACCGTTTCTGGTTTTTTAGCTGGATTAATTGGCACTGGTGGGGCAGTTCGGGGTATCGTCCTTACTGCTTTTGGCCTAGAGAAAAATGTATTTATTGCCACCTCCGCGATCATTGACCTAGGCGTGGATTCAAGCCGTGCTGCGGTCTACATCAGCAATGGTTATTTTACCAAGGAACACCTAATCTTAATCCCTTTTTTAATCCTTATCAGTATCGCAGGCTCTTATCTAGGGAAATTAGTATTGTGTCACATTCCAGAAAAAGCCTTCCACTATGTGGTGCTCAGTGTAATCGGCGTGACCGCTCTACTACAAACCATCAAGTATTTCTGGTAACATGTTGCGACGCGACACCTCGCACCTGAATCAAAACAGACTCGAGGGCTTTGCATTTGGACATAAAAAAAGCCCTGACCAGTGTCAGGGCTTTTTTGTCGCTTAAACTAAGCTTATTTCTTTGGTGCTGCTGCTGGAGCTGCTGCCGGCGTAGCTGGCTTTGGCGTGATACCCATTTTCTTCAATACCAAATCCGAGATGTTCGCCTCCGTTGGGTAATGCAACAAAATTGGAGCTGTTCCCATACCTGCATCATAATTGAATACGTATGTATATTGGTTCTCATTAGCCACCGCATGCATGTTCTCTTCTACTTTCTTCAACAAGGGTTGCAACAATTGCGCTTGCTTCTTTTGTAAAGAAGACTGAGAATTTTGCTGAAACTCTTGAATCGAAGTCTGCAAGTTTTGCAATTCTTTCTCCTTGTCTTGCTTGATGATATCAGCTGCCTTTGGATCTGCACTTAACTTTTCAAATGCGGCTAATTTATCTTGAAAATCTTTCACTTTACCTTGATACAAGGTCTCGTATTGCTTTTGCGTATTTTTCAAATCTTCTTCCACTTGCTTCGCTTCTGGCATTTGGCTTAGGATATAATCCGCGTTAATAAATCCAATTTTAACTTGTGCTTTTGCAGGTAAGATAGCCATACCAAACACAAGGCTCATAGCTAAGAATAGTTTGTTTTTCATAAAAATTTAATCTAGTTGTTTTTTGTTATTTTTATCTACTATGGGTACGCTAATCGTTTCGTTACTTCTTTATATTAGGATCCAGTTCCAACCCAAGCTCTTCCAACACATAATCAGAATAATCATGTACTGGATTCGTATAGATCATCGCTAAACCCTCACTTGCTTTATCAAAGACAAAGTCCAATCGCTTTTGGCGCACAACACGCTCTACTGCTTTTGATATCTCATCTAAGATAGGCTTAAATCCATTTAATTTGGCTTTAAACAATTCTCCCTCTGATCCGAAGATTTTATTTTGAAAATCTACAGCCTCCTTATTCTTCAGGCGAATTTGCTCTAAACGCTGCCGACGTAACTCATCCGTCAGCAATAATTCCTCCAAATGATAGTCTTTCTCTAGCTTGCGAACTTCCTCATTCAAGACATCGATTTCCTTCATCCAAGCTTCCGTCATTTGGTCAATTTTTACTTGAACCTTCTGATACTCTGGCATCTTAGAGGTGATAAACTCTGTGTCGATATATCCAAATTTCTGCGCATAGGTCCGTTGACCTATCAAAGCAAGCACCAAAATTAAGAAAAAAATCGACTTTTTCATGCTTATCTAATTTGCTGGCCAATCGAGAACGTAAAGGCTTGTCGGCCAAAATCCGAATCACCTGGTCGCGGCTTATCCAACGCAAATCCATAATCAATACCAATCATACCAAATGCCGGCATAAAAATACGCGCACCGAAACCAGTTGTTCTATACAAATTAAATGGCGTATACTCTTTCAAGGTAGCGAAGTTATTCCCCGCCTCAGCAAATCCTAAAACGAATATCGTCGCAGACGGATTCAACGAAACTGGATAACGTGCTTCCAAAACAAATTTATTATATGCGACACCACCATTACCATATGAACCTGATGGCCCAATCACCCGATCTTTATACCCTCTTAAGCCGATAATATCGCGGTTAAACTGAAATCCTTGCACCATACCGGAACCACCCACATCAAATCGCTCGAATCGAGTTGTCTCTCGGTTCCCATAAGAACCTAAGAAGCCTAAGTGGGCACGGGTGTGCAAGACGAGTTTGCCGATGAGCGGTGTAAACCAACTCGCATCAAACATCCATTTATGATATTCAATTAAGTTACCAGATTTATTACCGCCCAACAAAGAAAATGGGGGTGTCAGTGAACCCGTTAGTGAAAAACTAGAACCACTACGTGGGAAAGTAGGGTTATCTATACTGTTACGTGAAAAGTTCGTCATGAATGTAATCGACGTAGAAATACCCTGTGGATATGCCCAAGTATAATATCGATCTACATCAAACGAAGAAAAAGCAAGTGAATTACTTAACGAGAAATAATCATCAGGCCATTTCAAACGTTTACCCAAACTAAATGTAACGCTTGTTACATTAAAGTGAGCGGTACGCAATGAATCAGGAACGGCAAACTGATTAAAACCTCCTAAGCCACCATTAAATCCTCCCAAGCCACCATTAAATCCTCCCAAGCCGCCAAAGCCTCCGCCGCCAAAACCGCCTCCTCCGAATCCACCACCAAACTGATTTTGGCCACCAAATCCCGTGTTTCGGAATTGATATGGATAAGAGACACTACGATTCAATGAAACTGAAAATGAATTCGGCTTTTTACCCCCTAACCAAGGCTCCGTAAATGTTAAGCTGTAGTTTTGAAAGGCAGCACCATTCGCTTGAAAACGAACAGATAATTTTTGACCATCCCCAGCTGGCAATGGACGCCACGAGGATAAATTGGTTAAATTCTTTGCAGAAAAATTGTTGAAAACCACCCCGAGTGTTCCCACAAATCCGATAAATCCACCCCAACCACCGGATAATTCAATCTGGTCCGAGGGTTTCTCCTCCACATTATATTCAATATCCACCGTTCCATCAGGTCTAGGCTGAGGATTTGGTGTAATCTTTTCCGGATTAAAATAACCGATGGTAGATAACTCACGAACGGTACGAATAATGGCCGACTTGTTGAATTTCTGACCAGGAAGGGTACGAATTTCACGCATCACCACGTGATCAGATGTTTTGGTATTTCCATTCAAAATTACCTTGTTGATGGTCGCCTGTTTCCCCTCACTAATACGTATCGTTAAATCAATCGAATCGCCCACGATAGCTGTTTCTACCGGCTCCGCATTGTAATACAAATACCCATTGTCCATGTATACGGAACTCAAATCCTCCCCTGGATTTCCAGCCATTTTCTTATCTAACTCCTCTGTGTTGTACACATCACCTTTTTTAATCCCCAAAACATCATGTAAGACAGAATCAGGATAAATGTAATTGCCATCAAAGGTGATGGAACGATAGTAGTATTTCTTACCTTGGACCAAATTAATCGACAAATTCACAGACTCATCATTAAATCGAGAAATAGAATCCGACTCAATTTGAAAATCACGGAAGCCTAATTTGTTCATCGCCTCCAGTAATTTCTCCTTATCCTCATCCCATTTTTTAGGCACAAATTTTGACGGCTTAAATACCCGACCAAATCGCTGCTGCTTCGTATTCTTGATTTTTCGCAAAATCAATGCGCGTTGCTTCGGGTCTATGCCATTCAAAATAATCTTATTTACTTTAACTTTCGGACCTTTGTCAACGGCAATAACCAGCGTTGCATTGTTTCCACGCAACGTGTCCACGATAATTTGTGATTTCGTTTTGATGTTTAATCGCCCCTTTTCTTGGTAGTATTTACGCACTACCAATTCTAAGTTTTTACGCAACGTTTCCGTAATAATCTTACCCTTATAGGTCTTCACTTTCTCATTAAGAGTCTCCGTCTCTCCCTTACGAATACCCGTATATTTGAGCGCAAACAAACGTGGTCGCTCTTTCAGCTGGATTCCCAACCATATTTTAGTCCCTTCCGTTTTCGCTACATAAATCTCAACTTCATCTAAAATTCCTTGATCCATAATCTTACGAATCGCTGTGGCAATGGCATCTCCAGGAACCTTAATCTTATCCCCTACCTGTAAACCCGAGATATTAATCATGGAGTTTCCATCATAAAACTGAGAACCCGTAACTTCAATTCCGCCAATCTCATATTCTTGCGGATCCGCAAATGAGAACGTAGGACCTGAAGGGGTAGCAGATGGAAATAATCGTCCCCCACGAATTTGAGCAAAACTTAATTGACCACTAAAAAGAATCAATCCCACTAAAAATAAGCGGAATAAATTGACACGTTTAGATTCTTTTTTACACTGCATGCACTTGATATTTTTCATGGATAGGCTTAGCCCTCGCGTTTAACTTGTTCACTTGTTTTTCCAAACCGACGTTCCCGCATTTGGAAATCTAAAATTGCCTGATGTAAATGCACTTTACGGAAATCAGGCCAAAATAACTCTTCAAAAATATATAACTCTGCATAGGCTAATTGCCACAACATAAAATTACTAATTCGATGATCACCACCCGTGCGAATCATTAAGTCCGGATCTGGCATTCCTGCGGTAGCCAAATGCTGATCAATCACCTCTGCATTAACTGCATCAGCCGACAATTCACCGGCAGCTACTTTCAACGCCACCTGCTTTGTTGCCTGTACCAAATCCCATTTACCTGAATAAGATAATGCCAAAACTAAGGTTAAACCTGTGTTATTAGCTGTCTGGTTAATGGCATCTTGCAACACCTTTTGGGAATTAGCAGGCAATGAGCTGATATCACCTATCGACCGCAAACGCACCTGATTCTTCATCATCGTAGGCAATTCGTCATGAATGGTACTGATCAATAAACTCATCAATGCCTTCACTTCTGACTGAGGACGATTCCAGTTCTCCGTAGAGAAAGCATACAAGGTTAAATAACCCACACCCAATTCCCCGCAACCCTCAATCGTCTCCCGAACGGCTGTTAACGCGTTACGGTGACCAAAAATACGATCCGTAAAACCCTGCTGTTTTGCCCACCGACCATTCCCGTCCATAATAACGGCAATGTGCGCCGGCAGATTGCCCAGGTCAATAGATTCTTTTAAATTCTGATTCACAATTAACTAAACTTACACATAGGTGGCAAAGGTAGGGATTATTCGCGAGGACAAAAAACGGATTTGATCACATACGTTACGGTAATTGAACTCTGTAAAACTTGATCCGTCCGTTGCGTCGTAAAGTTACTATCACTCCCCCCTACAGATGGCGTATTATCCAGCATATCCGAAAATGCTTTACTCGAACCAAACTCCCATTGCAATCCCAGCCGAGGAGTTAATTGATACTTAACGCCCACCCCATACGGGATAGCCCAAGTGAAAAATGGTGTGGTTGAACCAAAACTACCCTTTGGACTAGCAAAGAGATAACTTACGCCTCCATATATATAGGGCGACCAATTCTTTATGCGCTTATCCGTCTGATAATCCAAGAAATTATAATCTACAATACCCGACATCTCGACCAAAGGTGAAGTAAAATAGGTAGATCTAAGTGAGGGATTTGGACCAGGATTGTTAATTCCTGCCCCACTAATTCGACCTAAGCTAATTTGAGCACGATAAGCAAATGCCTGCGTGCGCTGATAGCGAACATTGAATTTAGCAGCTGTAGATATAACTTTCAATTGATTCAAATTTGGAATTAATTTCCAATCACTAACATCTCCTTTGTATAAATTCATCCCAGATGTGGCCGATAAAGCCCAGCGTTGTGCTTGCAACTCGGACACCATCGAACAGCAGATTAAACCCACAAAAAGAAGAAAACGATTCAAAAGACTACTTTTTAGGGATGTGATATACCAATTGAATTTGGGTCGTAAAATACTGATCTACTCCCCAGGAATACTCGGGAGACACACCGGGATTCGTGGTATTACGAACAGCCAGGGTGTTAGGTGCCACGCGAAGCGACGAACGATTCGTATAAAAACTGGTTGCCGCCGGAATCTCATTCCGATTATCAGTTACATCATCCAAATAATCACTAAACGCCACCCGATGCATAAGTTCAAATGATACGTCAAAATCATCCGTTAAGCGGTACCGAAAACCTACGCCCACCGGTAGGGCAAGCCCCACCAAACTATACGAATTGCCTTCAGATGGAGTATTTTGCCCATGTAAACTAATCCACCCACTTTTCGTTACTGTTCCATTGGACACATTGGCATCTTTTCGAGCCATGGGATCATGCGAATATGCCGCGATCCCGGCCATAATGTACGGCGCAAATTGTGGTCTTTTACGAATGAACTCCTTATTTCCCATCAATTCAAAAACACCCAAAACAGTCAATTCCTTCAAATCATTTTTGAAGTGTAGATTCCGGTAATAACTGCCCGCAAAATCTCCCATTTGGTCAAAATAATTGTCATCCCCCGCCAAACGTACATACGACAATCCAAAACGCGCACTAAAATTTTTAGAGAAATGACGGGTAAATTGGGCCCCTAAATTCCAACGCATGGATTGAATACCCACCTGGGTTAAACCTCCCAGCGGTGCTAAATCTCCCACATAATTGGTAGAGCCTACCCCTAACGAAACAGACGAATGGGCATCAAATTTGTCTACGTACCGACCATCCCGCTGACCTAAAAACCAAAACGGGTTTTGAGCCATCGATGGAAGTCCGATCAAGCATAAACATAGCAGCAAAAATAGACGCATGTTGTAAAAATTTGATGAATAACGAACCAAAAGAGGAATTGTTGCCTCCGTTTAATCATCAAAGGTAAGAAATAATGCTTGGCTGGAAAAAATTAATCATTTTGAATCTGAATGCTCCGTGTCAATCGACCACCGCGGCGACGATCTTGCAAACTCAAAATATAATGTCCAGATGCAAAGAACGATCCCTCTAACGTAACAGCATAAGAACCCACCGCACGTTTGCCTTCAAATAAAGTCTGCATTAAGCGACCTTGCATATCGTAAACGCCCAGGAAGATATCAGCCTCCTCAAATATACCATATTGAATCAAGGCAGATTGACGAATTGGATTCGGCCAAGGAACCAATAATTCCATCGTAGTTTGCTCAGGCATCCCCTCGATCGAGTTCTTGTAAATCGGCAAGCGCTCAAAGGTCGATTGGAAAATCGCCGCTGTACGTACATTGTCTAAGCCTAAATGATCCCGCAAAACCGTACTATACACTTGGCGGTAATCGTATTTAAACTTGATGTCCCCATTGGCATCAACCAATTTTAAATCCGGATTAGCACCTATAATTCCTCCTCGTACAGTCTTTCCTATGACAAACATCGGAGCGGCCGTTCCATGATCGGTACCCAGGGTACCGTTTTGATTAATGCGTCTACCAAACTCCGAAAAAGTCATGATACTAATTTGATCAGCTAAATTCTGATTCGTCATGTCTGTTTGGAATGCACTAACTGCCTCAGAAATGGTCTTCCATAAATTGGCATGTTGCGTTAATTGATTCGCATGCGTATCAAATCCACCAATATTAACGAGGTAAACAGGCGTGGTCAAACCGCCAGCAATCAATCTAGACACGATACCTAGTTGTCTACCTAAACCTGTGGTTGGGTAGGTCAACGAATTTTTTCCTTTCGTTGCGCTCGCCTGGATCACATTGGCAAATTGAATAGAAGATGCCGCCACTTGCTTCAGAAAGCCCAACTCATCGCCAGCCTGCGTCGCAGGTGGCGCATCCGTGTCCGCCGTGGACCCATTGACCAATTGATAAAACTGGTTTGGGTCTTCAAAAACAGTACCAAAACGGCCCACGTCCGACTGTAAAGCAAGCGACTCCACAGAACCTAGTTGAATGGCCATCGGATGCTTGGGCATTTCAATCGGGAAATTGGGGTATTGCGTCATTAAATAACGACCAGCCCAGCCCTCTTCCCACATGACATTAGCCGCTGAACCAGTATTCCAAATATCCGTCGCGCGAAAATGGGAACGGTTCGGATTCGGATACCCAATATTTTGGGCAATGGCAACTTGCCCCGCGTCATATAATTTTTTGATCCCCACCATCGAGGGATGCAAATACATATCTTGATCTAACTTTAAAGCATTTGTTTTTTGAATCGCAATATTCGGTCGGGCCGCGTAGTACAAATCATCCTCACCTGGAATCACGGTATTCAATCCATCATTTCCTCCACCCAATTGTATGATCACCAAAATCTTACCTGGCTCAGCCTGCCCTGCATAGGCAGCAGGAATCTGAGCAAATGCTTTTCCAGGCATAGAAGCAATGCCAAATGAAACACCTCCTGACAAAATTGCCATGGATTGTAAAAATGATTGCCGACTGATCTTCTTTTTCATCCTTAATTCAATTGAAATTCAGGCATCCGCATCATCGCTTTTAATAAACGTAAGATCCGCACATCTGCCTGGGCTGTATTCGTTGACCAGTTGGCCGCAATCGTTCCATCTAACATCGTCTCAAGCAAAAAGCTCCGCTTAGCGTCAGATATTGGAAATAAAATAAACAAATCAATGAGTTGGTTCACAAAAGCAACAGCCTTTTCACTCGTTGAAAAACTACGTGCATACGCCAATGCATTTATTTTTCCTGTTACATTGGCGCCGTTATAACGCTTGCCTGAAAGCAATGAGTCCGTAAATCCTCCCCGATGTGAATAGGTCGTTGAGCTAATCCACTCACGCTGTCCAGGCCAACCGGCCACATCGGGTGGCTGAAATAATTGCATTTGCAACATACGTGAAAGCGCATCCACGTTCGCCCAATCAGGCGCTGGAATTTGCAATACCTTTAAGGCTCCAATCATTAATTCCTGAGGATTTTTGATTCGGCTCGCTAAAATGGATGGCTTATAAAATTCATCTGAAAGCAATAAAAAGCGAAACAAAGGTTTCAACTCATAATTATTTGCTCGAAATACGTCGGCCATTTTTTTGACAAAAACTTCATCCGCTTTATAGTACACGAAATTTTGGTAAATCTTTCGGCAGATAAATTCGGCTGTTTGTTTTTGTTCGAAAATTAAGTCGACCAGCGTATTGACGTTAAACTTGGCTGTTTTACCTAAGATGGTCAGTGAAGCATTGGTATAGGAACGGGCTGGGTCATAGGTAACCGTTAAACCTCGCACTTGATATCCCGACAGGGCTTTGGCAGCTTGCTTCACATCATTCTCCGAATAATTACCGATTCCGATGGTAAATAACTCCAACAATTCCCGGCCATAATTTTCATTAGGCGCAGACCCACGGCTATTATTACCATCGAGGTAGATCAACATCGTAGGATCTATACTGATTTCTTTGACCAGTTGTTTAAAATTGCCAAAGGCAAATTTCCGAAACAACTGATTTTGCTGGTACATATATTGAGGATAATTTACTTTATCCCTTTCACAAGCAAAATGACTATGTAAGAATAGAACAATCTTCTCTTGCATGTTTAACCCTTGTGTGTACATGCGTTTGTTCCACCATTGAGATAGCTCGGTATACCAGCGGCCCGCATCACCCGAATCTTGCTGCGCCTGCGCTGGAGTGAGTGAAACCCATGCATTAGGAGGAGCAGGAAGAGGTATGGGAGCTAAAATAGCCTGATCAACGAGGGACTCCAATGAGCCATAGCCCATAGCCTTTTCGTAATCTAAAGCCGAAAAACCGAATAAGGTTCTGGCTAAAATATGTCTATAATTTGCTGGAGATGCGACCGGCATAGAAGTATGTTATAACCCAAAATTAAAAGTTATAACCGAATAATCAACTAACTGATTATTTTTTTATCATCCTGATATTCAACACGGTATCAGGTTTTGCATATCGTGTCACCCTAACTGCAAGACTTCCAGCCTCCTTTTTTAACCGCATAGGTACGGCTACCTGGTCGAAAAAATTAGGATCCGCTAAATACAAATCGATTTTTTTACGGGTATCTCCTTTTTCCTTGACAACCAGAATGTAATGGATTTCATTTTTATTGGAGGCATCCGCGTATTTCTTTCGAATTACTCCATCTAACGTCAACTCTGTCAATTCATCTGGCGTATCATATAACTTTTCAGCCCAAAGTTGAGGCAAATAAATTTGTGCCACCATCATCACGGCAACAATCCCAAAAAGATAGGTCGAAAAATTCTTACCTGAATCCGCAGGCCCTGAAGAAGAACCACCCATCATGTTGCCGAAAATTGGCATTTTTAACTTTTTGCGCGGAGCGCGACGCGGAGGTACAGGATAATCAGCCATGGAAAATCTTAAATTGACATGCAAAACAAAACAATTTCACACGCAAATTCTCAAAAAAACTGGATTAATTGTTCGAACATAGCACGGATAAAAATTCAAATTGGTAAATTGCATTTTAAATTTTCACCAAGCCTAGGTAGGCACTGTTATACATGTTTTCGATACTAAGCAAAACCGTTACAAAGAT
>JACCEA012009550.1_pt1 | contig 14952 bp, 11 predicted proteins | sample 7449851 | NCBI WGS metagenome assembly JACCEA01 (sample SAMN15323453, study PRJNA562643) | freshwater metagenome | isolation source: river surface water | place: USA:Blue River Watershed | collected 2017-08-18 | reverse complement strand
GTCGCAAAAAAATCCCCCAAAACCAACCTATTATAACACCTATTGACAATGGCCCGCCTCCTATGTCGCCCAATACTATGCTTCATGAGTTCGATGTCAATAGCAAACCGCCTGAACAGACCACAAACATAAAGATGAATATAAAACAATATGACAGTGAACCTGCCGATGCATTGCCTATCCCTATGCCATCGCATATGAACTATGTTCCGGTCCCGGTTCCGCCTCTACCTCCACCTCCTATTCGAGACCCCTCGTCCAATATAATCCCCGAGACCTCTTCCGAGACCTCCTTGCAAAACACCATAGTCACTAATCCCGATGGCAATTATACCCTATATTCGCCCTCTGGTGAACCTCTCTTCCATTTCAAAAACAATGCCCTATATGATCCCTCCGGCACTATTGTTTTCTATGGATGCCACGTTGCCACTACCACCTGCAATTTCCTCAAAGAAAATATGAATGTCCATATTGTCAAAATGATGCTCTTGAGACAAGAAGTGCTCAACCGGAAAATCGGGACCCAAGCCTGGAAAAAATACATTAGTGCCGCGGTCTGGAACTATATAACAACGCTCATCAATTTTGCTATCACACTGCTGACTGCATTATCAACCGGCCAGGCCGCGTCAACTAAATTGTTAGACCAACAACAAACTGTTATTATCCTCTTTTGCACATTTATACTCACTATCACGAACAGTTTTTTCAAGTTGAATATAAAGATGAACCTGAATTTTGAGGCGGCGAAAGTCTACTATAAATTTGGCGCGGAATTCGAACATATTTATTATAAGAAAATCGCTTCTATTACTGACGTTATTAATAAACTAAATGGCTACGAATTATTGCATAATAACATAAATGAATATATATTAACTGAGACCATTGAAAACCAGAATTATTTGACTGAATTAATATATATGTTGCTAATCAATAATACATTGGCGCGGGGTCTCAATTCCGAACACTTGACAAAATGGGTGAATGCCAAGAACCGGCATAAAGACTTGGATGGTCCCGAGCCCATCAAAAATGGTCTGATGAATGTATTCAAGCCATTGAAAGTGGACCAGGATGAGGATGCAATAGTGAATGGGGTGGCCGGGTATAATGACCGAGGTAGCACAAAGTCGCTTGTAGGTGGGGGTGGGCATAATGTGCGTGGTAGTGTTGATAGTGTTTTCGGTATTTTATGAGACCGCCCATTCACCAGATATTTTTATATGTATAATATATAGTATACTTATACATATAATGAGTAGTTCTGGCAGTGAAACAGACAATGGGTCTCAAAATACTATAGACAAATTATATGAAATCTTTGATAGGTCTCAAATAGAAATAAAAATAACTTCTACACAGAAATATGGAGACCTTGAACTAGTTGAATACACAGCTACCTATAGTGGTCCCCCATATAAGAACAAGTGTTTCACTATAGTGGTCGCACCAAAATATATATCCATAGTTGGTATCAAATATGAAAATGAGACCAATTGTTTATTATCTGGTAATTCTATATTAGAGAAAATCGAGACCTTTGCTAGAAACATAGGTGTATCTTTTATATCACTGAATGATGGTAGTCAAATATATATTGACGAGTTTAAATCATACAGTCTAGCTACCTATTATATATTGCTTCACGAGGTTTCGTGGTATAATGCAAAGGGTTATGTCTCAAAAAAAATAGAGGAAGAAAAGATATATAATAAAAAGATAATTGAGACCCCAATGAACGAGGACAAGAAAATAGTCTCTAATAAACTATACAGTAGTGTAGTGGATGTATTACACGGGTATGGTATTCAAGAAAGCGAGACCTTAGGAGGAATAATGCAAAAACTGGATGGTCTCCGTAAAGAGGGAACATATGGGTATGAATTAATGATGACTATAAAGATGTTTGTTGATTTAGTTAAATCTAGTGGAATATTACAGTATGACATATCTCTAAGGAAAGAAATCAAGACCCTTGGAGGAAAAAGGTCTCGAAATAAAACAAGAAAAACCAAGAAATCTGCAAAAAGGTCTCGAAATAGAAAAAATAAGACCCTATATTATAAATAAAAAGCCTCAATGGATAATCTACAAAAGCGATTTATACTGTTCTTATTTGGATGTATCGGTAGCAGAACACTGCTGGCCTATTTAGCAAAGATAGCCTCGCCTGCCTATCTCACTATAATGGGCTATATTGCCCTATTGCCTGCGATAGGGTTCACATACTTGTTTCTCACCGGCCAGCGTAAAACTGGACCCGAGGTTTTTGGCGACAAGATTTGGTGGAATAATTTGAGGCCCTTGCACGCAATCTTATATTTCTTATTTGCATATTATGCAATAAATAAGGTCTCGTATGCCTGGGTATTTTTGGCGGTAGATGTATCAATAGGTCTCGCGAGTTTTCTTATATATCATACAATGAATGGTGATGTATATAAGGTGGTCTCGGGATAGAGGTCTCAGGTGTCTGATAGTGATAATATCAATATTTTATTGATATTATTAGAGAGAGGATGGGTAAGTATACCAATAATAAAAACAACTAACCACTATATATATTTTATTCACACCTTTGCGCATTTAAGATGCGCAAATAAGTCATCTTGTTCTCACTCGGTTATCCGCCCATTCTGTGCGGATTGAATGAGAAAAGGTGCAATAAAAATATACATAGGCCTTAATACATATTTATAGAAATATTGTTAGGTTTATTTTATACAATTTCTATCCCATCACTATAATAAAAATACCATCCATTTTCTTACATAGCCGCCATCCCATCTTCAAAAACGCCATTTGTCAGGAGCCTATGTATAAAAAAAAAGTGGTTCCTATCGTTATGTTTCATCATTTTTTATGTTTATTAATGACGATAGGTTTTCAATTTACAACATCACAACATGTTGTTGTAAATTCTATACACCGAGTTTTGAAAACGTTAAAAATAGAGGTTTTACTGCATTATAGTGTGGTAAAAATATCGTGAAAAACAGGTCCGCTCCAACCTGTTGGAGTGGGGATTTTTGGACTTTTATTAGTATTTTTGTATTTTTATTAGCCATTTTTGGCTAATTTAGCCGGTAATTAGCCACTATATGCCACCCCAGGATATTACCATAATTGCAGTCTATCGTTTATATCACAAATCAAAAAATGACACGGAATATGTATATTAAATACATAGCATAAAATCCGTTATAAAATATTCAGGACACTATAACAAAAAATATACATTATATTTTATTATAGAAGATACACAAAATTTACATAAAATACACAGTCATATAATGTCCACAAATTCATTCGTGTTTATATCGAATTTCTATAATGAAAATAATCATAATATTTTATTATAGAAATATCACAAAAATACACAAAAATACACAAAAATACACGAACCATATATGATATAGACCCGAATAATATATGCAAAACTCACTAATTGCTATAATAAAATAATATACATATTTTTATTATAGAAAACACAAAATACATACCTCCCGAGAGACAATTATATGGTATTGATGTATATATTTATTAGTATAATTTTGTAAGCTATAATATATTTATTCAATTAAAATACACATACAACTTGGTATAAAATAATTAATATTTATAATTATAGTCATCACGGCAAATGCAAACACCTATGTAGCTAATAGTTATACAATACATATTTATCCATAAACTAATATATTTTTATTAAATATAAATATATATTTGCAGTGAAAATAAATATAGATATAATTTAGTAATATATCCACAATAGCCTAATTTGAATATGAAGAAGTCAAAGTCATTTTATTGCGATTTATGCGATTACAGCTGTATAGTAGAACGCGATTATAAAAAACACATTGAAACAATGAAACATAGAACACATTTAATAGCTAACACAAAAATAGAAAAGAAGACATATGACTGTGTTTGTGGAAAAGTATATTCACATATGTCATCATTGTCAAAACATAGAAGTAAATGTAACCAGTATGTTAAGTTTATTAGTAGTGCTAAAAATATAAATGTTAATACGTATGAACACCAACCTGGTAGTGATATATCAAATAATATAAGTGAACATAAACAAATCTTGCAGGATTTATTGTCTCAGAGTAAAAAAGAAATGCGTAGTCTAATACAGGAAGAAGCACGAGAACTATTTAGTGAAGGAAATCGTGAACTCCGTAACTTTCTTGTGAATGAGATTAATGCATTTCACAAAGAACAGCAAGAACAATATCAGTTGCATCAGCAATCTGCAGTTTTGATGCAAAATAATATGTATATCAGCAACAAAAACATTAACAACAATAATAAAATAAGTCTTAACATTGTGTTAGACCAAACGTGTAACAATGCATTAAATATAAATGAGTTTATAGATACACTAGAAATTGACAGTGACACATTAGATTATACAGGGAAACAAGGATATGTCGCTGGTATAACTAAAATATTTTTAGATGGGTTAAAACGGTTAGATGTGAAACAGAGACCTATACATTGCACAGATGCCAGTAGGGAAATATTCTATGTTAGAGACAATAACCAATGGGGAAAAGACGATGCAAATAATACACAATTAAAGAATGCGATAACAAAGGTGGCAGACACAAATTTCTTCAAAATAGATGATTGGAAAAAGAAATATCCACAAAGTAATATAGTAGATACTCCTGAATATGAATATCATTTTGTTCTAATGAGAAATGCAATTGGTATTTCTAAAATCAAACGTGAAAAAGGAAATAACGAAATTATTAAAAATCTAGCTAAAGCAGTTCATTTAAGTAGAGATGAATTGACTAGTATAAAGAAAAATATGCAAATTGGATATATGGTTGATAGTGATAACTAATTCCCTCCCCATTCACCATACATATTATAATACAAATTTATAATATATATCACAAACATAATCAGCAAACTCTATAGTCTCTTAGCAATAGTCATCGCAAATGGGTTACTATTCAAACAATCCAACACATCACCATTATTGCGGTCTATTCCAATTCCCGAATAATTCATATTAGACCCGCGCTGTAATTGTCCAAAGTTCATTGCATCAGGGCTCTGATATGGCATAGTAGGTGCAACATCACGATTATTCACCAAAAATCCCTCCTTGGCCTTGGATGTCATATTCACATCACCATTGAATAAACTCATATTACCTTGCACCATATAGCCTTGAATAGTAGAAGCTTTAATATCATTATTTCTCTGGTTATATTCGGCATCATACACACGGGCTTGGCGATTGCGGTCTCCACCCCCAGCAATTCCACTATAATAATAATCCCCTGTTGTTTGACGTATAGTATCGTTTGGTGAGACCCCAACGACTTCGTATGCACCACCGCGTTGCCCGGCATTAACATTCAAATGGTTTTTCGAGATTTCAGTGGTCTCGCGAATAGTAGGAGCAGGACGATCAGCCGGATTAAACAAATACGACTCAGGGACACTACCGCGGGCATTTTGATATGGTCTCAATGTGCCGACAGTATTTTCTTTACGAGATGGTCTCAATATATCGAGAAGCGGGGCAACAACGGCGCCGATGGCGCCGCCAACAGCGCCTAAATAATTCGCCTGTTTATTCTCACTACGATTATTTGGATAGGCGACTTTAGCCTTCATTTCGTAATCAGCATCATTGGCATAACCGCGGCCAACTGCATTTGCAACGCTAAATGGAACTGCACCGAGTTCAATATTGGTAGATGGCATATATTCACCGGGAATATAGGTCTGTGAATTATGTCCTCCGGCAATACCGCTGTATGACGCGGTTGTCTCGGTACGTGCTTGGTCGTGTAATACAGGAATAGCGTGCATAGCAGGACCTTTTTCAATACCGGTGGTAGTAAAATAACGGTCTTCACCCCATTCAAATGCGCGTTCAGGGCGGTTCTTTTCAACTGCGCCAACTACCCCTCGATTGACGACTTTCGACATAGCCGGTCCTTCGTGTCCAATCATCATAAGTCCACTGGCTTTTTGTTTATTGGCAACACGGAGTTCGTCGACGGTTTTCTCAGAATATAAATCGCGGGCATAGAGACCGCTATTAAATCCACCACTGCCTTCGGTGCCGAACCCGAGACCAATCCCTGGACCCACCCGCTCTTCTTCAAATGGTTTCACATTATGCATACGTGTGCCGACATTCATACGTGATTGAATAAAATCGCTGGTGGACGGCATACCGCGTCCCCATTGTAGGTTGGACTGGGCAGCGAACAAAGGAGATTGTTCGCGTTTATTGATATATTGAGACCCACTGCCATTCATAGCGTCAAGAGTGCTTTCGTATGCGTCATTGTCGAACTTTTGGTTGCGAATATTACTGCCGAAAAAAGGGACCATATTATTATGTCCAAAATATGTGTTATCGACTTCAGCACCAGTTAAAGATGTGAATTTTTTTCCGATCATTTTATCCACGCCCATATCAGTGCCCCCATATACATCAGGAGATGCAGGAGAAAAGAACTTGTCGGTATATGCGCCCCCGGCATTGTCGTATTTATTATTGACAGTTAGAGAAGCCGTGCGTTCAGTATCGGGACTTCCAGCAGGAGTAATTTCATATTGATTAGGATAGTTTTTATCGGGAATATCAGTATTTGGGAGACCAGATTTAAAACCTTCAGACCCTTTGTTGGAAGATTTCTTGTTTTGGTTATTAATTAAATATAATCCAGATAAAGCGACTAAGGGTAATGCAATTTCCATTTTTTATTTATTATATGTTTTATACTATATGTATAGAATTATAAATTTTATTTTACTAAATAAACCATAAAAATATATAAATAAATATCACATATTTATGTATCTATCTATCCAATACCACACCCCAGACCAATAAACAATATGTCAGACCAACAAAATAATGAAGAATGCCCTAAAGACCCACAACCCACTATGTTCTCATTCGGGTTCCGGTGTTCCAGTGCATCCCTACTGAAAAAAATCGGCATCAAGAATGAAAGCTATCCATTCGACTGGTTGATATCGAAATTAAGCGTAATTCAGCATTCAATTGAGGACGATTTTGCACAATTTCTAGACCAGGCTAATTATCACAGGAAATATACAAATACATATGAAATGGCAGATTCAAACAACCATTTTATATGCGACGAACATTTGATGGTGAATAAATTCTATCAACCACCAGAGTTAGAAGACGTGGAAAACACATATAAGTGTTATTTAGCGATGAACCATCATAATATAACTGAGACCAAAGACCACGAGTATTATATCCGGTGTGTTTCCCGACTAACAGCCTTATTAAAATCCCAGCATACTAAATGTTATGTTCATATAACCCCGCTTATAACAAAGGCCAAATATGTGCAAGAAGTGGATAATATACATATGGAATGTATTTGTTTTCACACATTTATGGAGACCCAGACAACAAATATCAACGGCTTAGTATTTATTATGGTCCGCGAAGAAGGGCGCAATTATCATCATATTGAAAAGACACACGATGCAAGCGGACAGACGATTTATGTGGTATATACAAACCAGCATTTTATAGATGCTGGTGAATGTTTTATGGGGCATTGTCACGAGGAGACTGAGAGCCTAAAACATATAATAATGAGTAAATATAACAGTCTATAACAGTCTATAACATACTATAACATACTATAACAATAACATAAAAATAATAGTCAAAAATAAATATAAACAGAAGAGGTCTAAATATAATAATCCAAAAAGAAAAATTATTCATATATTCCAAATGGAAGAACAACAACCAACCCCACTCATTAATATAATAGAAATACTCGCAGATGCAGATGAATATCCTCCGCGTCCACCCCGCCCACAACCACCCGCAGAACCCGAATATTTAAGTGACCCCGACATCCACCTCCAAGGTCTCACATTTGTGACTTGTTATGTGAATATATATCAAAATGAGCCATTTCAACACAAGAATGCACCGTGGCGTATAGAACAATTCGAGTTTATTGCATCCCAAGGAGTGAATATGGTGGTATATGGCGACGATGCAACAATGCCCTATTTAGAAGCCTCTGTTGCAAAATATCCTAATGCAGTGATATTACATATGGACACGCCCTATCAGGAGACCCCTATATATAAGATGTGTGGTGACCCAACACTGAGGATGCCAGACCGCCGATTACCCGCAAAAGATACGTTTGAATATATGGCTCTTATGCACGCAAAAATAGAGTTTATGTATGATGCCATTAAGAAGAACCCCTGGAAGTCGAAGTATTTTGCCTGGATGGATTTCAGTATGGCCTATTTATTCGGGAATAAGGGGTATAGTTTAGAACAATTGAGATTGATGGCGTCCAGTTGCAATTTCAAGGAACCAATAATGGCGGTCCCCGGGTGTTGGCTACCAATCCCGCCAAATAATGCGAGTGCTATAGTGAATAATATACACTGGCGTTTTTGCGGTAGTTTCTTTTTAGGGGATGTGCATAGTATATTGAGATTTCATCGTATATATAGGGAACATTATCCACGATTTCTGGAGACAGAAGGCAGATTAGTATGGGAAGTAAATGTATGGGCGTGGTTAGAGGCAAATACGGATTGGCGACCGGACTGGTATGCGAGTGACCACAATGACCGTATTATACAGATGCCGGCAGAGTTTTACAATGCAACCCAACAACACCAACAAGAACAAACAACTATATCCGCATATGAATAGTCATATCACTCCCTGAACAAATATAATATATGTTAATTATATATTACATTTTACAAATACATAATAGTCAATATCACTAATGACTGCCTATATTACAAAAGAACAATGGGTAGAAGAAATGACAAAAAAAGGGTTTACTGATAAAATGGTCCCAAAAGATAAATTAGAAAAGGGTCAAGTATATTTTATAAAGAGAATAGAAGGGTGTGTTAATTCCAGACAGAAAAATAACAATTTCAAGGTAGAACGTTTTCGCGCAAAATTCAATGGCTATTTATCCGGCAGTTTCTATCATAAAGATCCAACAACAGGAAGACAGATAGTAACAGAAGAAGATAAGATAGGGTATATATTTTCAGATATGTATTCTATGAAGGTAAATCCAGAAACAAAAGTGATTGAATATGGATATATGACAAAAAAGCCAGATGAAACGCTCAATATACGTGATCGGGATTTAGCATCTATTTCATATAAAAAGAGAACAAAGAAGGATGCTGTATTAGATGCAGTACCAAGATGTAATCCATATATTGAGACCTATAAATTCTATAAAGCGCCTCATAATGATACAGTTACTATATTAAAGAACAAAGGTAATACAGGTAAACTTAGTGAGACAGAACACGTGATTTCTAAACTACAAATAGAAAAGGAAGTGCCGACTGAAATAGAAAAAAACATTAGAGATTATATTGGAAAAGGAGGGCGGGATAAGAAAAACTATAATAGAATAGAAATAAAAGGCGATAAGAAATTGGCAGAACAATATCAGATGATAAAAGATATAAGTAAACAATTGAATAAATCACATTCTACACCTTCTTCTGTATTTAGATTTATGCCAGTTACACATAATCAACAAAATAATGTAGACACTCAATTTGTAGAAGACCTTGATTATTTAGATAATGAAAATGATAATCCAAATGACATAAGTGTATCTAGTGATGCATTGAATACAACACAATCATCATATTATAGTGATAGTGATGATGAAAGTGTAAATAGTGCCCTTAATAGAGCAATTATGGATTTTGGTGATAGTGATGATGAAATAGAATATGATACTGAAGGCCTATATGGAGGTAATAAAAAAATAAAGAAGACTAAAAAGACGAAGAAGTCCAAGAAATCAAAGCGAACAACGAGAAAGGCAAAGAAAGGCGGTAAACGTAAAACAAATAAGAAAAAGACACATCGCAAACACGGAGGTGTTGCACCACCAACCCAACAAACTACATCTATACCCACAAGTGATGAACAAGACCCCAGATTCCAACAATTATTGATGGAAATATATAATAATTATAATAACCATTTAGTAGCAACAGGTCGAACACCTGGTCCACAACTTAGCTGGAGAGAAATAGTGAATTCAGACGACCGGGATTTGAGAATGTGCGTATTAGAGGCAAGACGGCGGTTATCTATTGAACAAAATATACCAGGCAGTTGGTTTTAGACATTTGCAGATTTATACCAGTGAAGATATAAACAAAAAGTCTCGATTTATAACTGTGTAATAAGCAATATTGTATATGAAAAATATAATATTGCGGACCACCTTATTTCCTGGACTTTCTAGATTTTCTAGATTTTCTCCCCTTTCTTTTTGATTGAGACATTGATTTACGAGACTTACCACCATCGACCTCAGATGGAGGCATTGGTGGCATAGGTTCAGCGATTGTTAATGATGATAATGGGGGTGGTTCTGGCATAGGTTCGGCCGATGATGGTGACATTGGTTCGGCCTGTGGAGCAGGTTGTTGTGGCATAATCACTCTGTCTGGTAAAGTAATAGGATAAGGATAACCAATATTTCGACGGCGAGGGATACCAGGGCTATATTTAATGGTGTCTTTGCAGAATTTAGGGTATGCAAAGCATAAGTGTTGTATTTCTCTTTCCGATAAATATTCTAACGTATTAGCAGAAATACCTGGCGGTAATCTACCAAGAGAAGAAGTAGAATGTTTCTTTATAAGATTATCCCTAATATATCCATTTACTAACATAGTTTTGTGTTTATTATAAAAAAATGCTCCCTGATAGTATCTATATTTGTCACTAAGTTCATTATCTAATACATCATATGGATTATTGTGTAGTTTTGCTGCATAACTCAACTCATTAGTTCCATATTTTTTTAAACTTTCTCTGTGTGCTTTAATAAGTGTTGTTAAATTAGCCATCTCGGATGGTAGTGAGGTTAATTGATTATTGCGCACATCTAAATGATTTAGGTTTTCTAGTTCTCCAATAGATTTTGGGAGTTCAACTAATCTATTATTTTCTAAATAGAGTTTTTCTAATTTTTTTAACTTACCGATTGTATCAGGTATGCGGGTTAAATTGTTATTGTTTAGCTTTAATCGCAATAATTCAGTTAATTCACCAATTTCATCTGGTATTGAAACTAATCTGCCAGATATTCCTAAAAAACCTAGTTGTTTAAATTTACTGATTTCTTTTGGAATAGAAGTTATTTTGGAAATTCGCAAATCAATGACGTTAGCATCATCTGGAATATCATCAATAGGAAAAACAACCATTTCCCTACAAGTTTCATCAGTAGGACAGTATACTTTTTCTGTTTCAAAATTTTGGGCAAAATGAGGACTATTCAGCTGGTTTTTCCCGTAATATATTGACTGAGGATCATATTCGAAAGCAGACATCTTATTAAAATATATATTTTATAGTGAGAAAATATATATTATGGTAATAAAGCCAGACTCCACTATTTATTTATGCAAATAATAGTTGTCCACACCAGGAATAACAGGCAATGTAGGTTTGAAATAATCCTTCTCTAAGATACGAGTAGATATATTGTCCATAAATGGTTTTTCGAGACCATATTGTGGGTCCAAAATAGGAGTTTCCCATCTATTTTGCATCACCTCGCGATAACTCCAAGCAGGGTGAGTAGCACGCGATTCATCAATATAGGCAGGTGCATTTCCATATTGCAACATTCTACCACCAACAGCATTCGATTTATATTCGTTTACAGCAATATTATCGCGGTTCAATTTTCGCGTCATTCCGCGCAAATCGCTCTCTAAATTAACGTGATTAGTCAGCTTGTTTGCACCCCATTTTTGGATACGTACTTGCGGGTCTTCTAAAAATGGCATTAAATCGCCAGGACCAGGCATATCAAGGGCATATCTACCGGCAAAAGTGCTTTGGTCTAGACGCTTGGCAATACGTGCTGGGTCATCATTAAATCGTGTTAAAGACATTATTTTATTTTTTATTTCAGTGTATATGTTAACAAAATATAATAATAACAATAAAAAACATATAAATATAATACATTAATAAATAATAATAAAATCTAAACACAGACGTTTTAACAGCACTATGGTTCATAAGAAAAAACAAATAACCGTTTCTAAATTAGAGGGCAAGCCACCATCACGCCCTGCATCGCCATCGCCATCCACCCAAAAATCCAATGAAATTATCCAAGGCGAAATCAAAAATAAAAATCTATGTTTAAATATGATTGTTAAGAATGAAAGCAAAATTATTACTCGTCTATTAAAATCCGCAGTCCCATATATTGATTGTTATTGTATTTGCGATACGGGCTCAACTGATAATACAGTCCAAGTTATCCAAGAATTCTTTGCCTCGCAAAACCCGCCTATCCCAGGTAAAATCATCCAAGAGCCATTCAAGGATTTCGGATATAACCGCACATTTGCACTAAAGGCGTGTGAGAGCCTAGATGTGAAATACGTCATTTTATTAGATGCCGATATGATACTACAAGTCAATCCACATATTTCCCCCAGCGACCTATACACCGCACTCTCAAAGGATGTATACTATATGTTCCAGGGTTCCGAGACCTTTTTCTATAAAAATGTCCGGGTAGTCAAGAACAAGCTCGGTATGTCTTATTGGGGTGTCACACACGAATATGTGAAAACCCCGGAAGGTTCGGTATATGGCACGCTTGAGAGAAAAGACATTTTCATCAATGATATTGGCGATGGTGGATGTAAAGCCGACAAATTTATTCGTGATATCAGATTACTAAAGAAAGGCCTAGAAGAATTGCCGAATAATGACAGATATACCTTTTATTTGGCAAATAGTTATCGCGATGCCGGGCAATATGACAATGCGATAGAGACATATAAGAAACGCATTGAAATCGGCGGATGGTTCGACGAAGTCTGGCACAGCTACTATAGTATTGGCAAGTGTTATAAATACAAGGGCGATATGGCGAGCGCTATTTATTGGTGGCTCGAAGGCTATAATTTCTACCCGCACAGAATAGAGAATTTGTTCGAAATCATCCATCATTATAGAGTGGCGGGTAAAAACCAAATCGCATACGGGATTTATGCAATGGCGGACCACGAACGCAATACCAATAAGAACACCGATTATTTGTTTTATCAGAAGGATATCTCTGACTATAAATTGGATTATGAGCTCACTATTATTGGATATTATTGCAACTATAAAAACTATGATTTAGTGAAGAAGAGTATGCACGTTTTGAATTATCCACACGTAGAAGACTCCATCTCCAAAAACACACTCAGTAATTTCAAGTTTTATGTTAGAAGCCTGAAAGAACACGAAAAAGAGCTTAATCCACTGAATTATCAGTTATTGAAAAACATTGGCAGGGATATTCCTGAAATCCAAGAAGCCCTGGCCGGCGATTTTGTTCCTAGCACTCCTACTATGGTGTTTAATAGTGAAGGTAATTTGGTGGTCAATGTCAGGTTTGTCAATTACAAGATTACTGAAAATGGCGGATACACGAACCCGGGCACTATTGCAACCAAGAATGTGGTCGCCATCATTGACTGCTCACCAGAAGAATGGCAAATCCAAAAGACCTATGTATTAGATTATAATAAGGAACACGATGGTTTATATGTGGGACTAGAAGATGTTCGTTTATTTGCATTCGACGACCACCCATCAGATAACAGACTGTATTTTAATGCAAACCGCGGATTAGGCGAACACAAAATCCAAGTGGAACACGGGTTTATTGATGAGGCTACTGATGCAACTGTATCTGGCCTAGTTAGTATGCACGGGCAACACGAAGTAGAGAAAAACTGGGTATTGTTTGAAGGCAAAGATAATGCGATGAAGGCAATTTATGGCTGGAATCCACTTAGAATAGGTGATATTGAACAAGATAAGAAGGCGGTTACAACAGGCGGACTTCCACCAATGGAGTTCAAACTCACACATAGCCATAATACACCAAGAATATTCAAGATGTTGCGCGGGTCAACAAATGGCGTGGTTGTGGATGATGAAGTTTGGTTTATTTGCCACGCAGTTAGTTATGAAGACCGCCGATATTATTATCATATGTTTGTTGTATTGGATAAGAATACTTATGAGTTGAAGAGATATAGTGATTTATTTACATTTAATAAAGAGAAGGTAGAGTATACATTAGGATTTATTTATTCAGAAAGCGATGATACTAAGGAATTCTTGATAGGCTATAGTGTTATGGATAGAGAGACTGATTATATGTTAATAGATAAGGAGAAGGTAGAGGCAATGATGAACTTGCCATAGAGAGTGTGCCCCCCACACCCAAATACTCCACTATACATTATATATTATATCAAAAAATATAATATATATTACTACAGCCATCTACACCTTTACGCATTTACGCAAAGAAGTCACCTTGTTCTCACTCAATCCGCTCAAAATAGGCGGATTGAACGAGAAAAGGTCTAATACGCTAGCACAAAATAGACACCTTTTGCAATTTCTTTCATTCGATATCTGTATTTTGTTAGAGGCCGGGCCTGACGAAACCGGTAATAATTCGTTGTCTCGAAATTAGCCGGCTTTGTATCCACCACAAAATTATGTTTTTTTATCCAATATAATGCTTGTTTTCTGGTGAACACGTCCTTACTTAGCAATACGCTTTGTATCATCCTTACTATATATATTATAACTTATTATTTATACGCCGGTTATATTATTACTACTATTCAGGATATTTGTCGAGACCTATTCATCTGCAATATACGCGTGAATACCGAGTGTCACCCAATTAATATATTTGATCCTCAACATCACTTTATCCCCCACCTCATACCCACGACTATCAAACACAAATATTTCTTGCAGGAGCCCGTCCATTAATACAACCACCCCATTATTGACACACTTGACCACCCATCCGACATATC
>JACCEA010817360.1_pt1 | contig 14954 bp, 16 predicted proteins | sample 7449851 | NCBI WGS metagenome assembly JACCEA01 (sample SAMN15323453, study PRJNA562643) | freshwater metagenome | isolation source: river surface water | place: USA:Blue River Watershed | collected 2017-08-18 | reverse complement strand
TTCCGCTCGAAGGGTCACGACGGCATCGTAGGTGGCATCCGGATCGGTCTTGAGGGATTGCCATGCGCGAAGGGCCTGTTCGAACAACGCTCCTGTCGGAGTCAGTGGACGCCCCTTCACATAGGCGATCGTTTTTTCATCAGGGGCCACCAGCCCAGCACGGGCTCCACCCTCGATCGACATATTGCAGAGGGTCATGCGCCCCTCCATGCTCAGTGTGCGAATCGCCGACCCTGTGTATTCGATGACGTACCCGGTGCCACCAGCTGTTCCAATCTTCCCGATAATCGCCAGAATAATGTCCTTGGCCGAACAGCGATCAGAAAGGGACCCTTCAACCCGGACTTCCATCGTTTTGGGCCGCTTCTGCACCAAGCACTGTGTGGCGAGGACATGCTCGACTTCGCTAGTCCCGATGCCGAATGCCAATGCCCCGAATGCCCCATGGGTGGATGTATGAGAATCCCCGCATACGATGGTTGTTCCTGGAAGCGTGAACCCTTGTTCAGGGCCGATGACGTGAACCACGCCTTGTCGGACGTCATCCATGCCGAAGTAGGTAATGCCAAAGTCACGGCAGTTTTCCTCAAGGGTTTGAATCTGCTTCGCGCTGATGAGATCGGCAATCGGCAGTTTCCTGTCGGTCGTGGGGACATTGTGATCCGGCACCGCGAGTGTGGCGGCGGGACGTCGTGGGCGCCGGCCGGCAAGCTTCAACCCCTCAAAGGCCTGCGGCGACGTGACTTCATGCACGAGTTGCCGGTCGATGTACAGAAGAGTGGTCCCATCCGGTTCCTCTCGAACAACATGCGACTCCCAAATTTTGTCGAACAGTGTCTTGCCCGCCATCAGTGCTCCTGCTGAATTAAAGTGAGGCCCCATTATACAGAGAAGGCCCATGGTCTTGACAAGGTGTCTCTGCGGCTTGCCCTACACCGCACGTCGTGATACCACCAGGCTCGTGAAGACTGCACCGTGGAAGGAACCGCGCATTGTGGAGTGGAGTCAGTTATTGCTGGACAGCTATCAGCGCTGGATTGGACACGAGTTGATCGAGCGGACCGGAGATGCTGCGGCGCAGGCGCAGAGATTGTTTGAAGTATCATTTGTGGTGGTATCGCATGGTGTCGAGCCCGATCCGATCTTGAACTATGGCAATCAAGTGGCGCTGGACCTGTGGGAAGTCTCCTGGGAACGATTCACTACGACTCCCTCGCGGCTCACGGCTGAGGCTGATAACCGAGCAGAGCGAGAGCGGATGTTGACGCAGGCGCGAGTCCAAGGCTTCTATGACGGCTATAGCGGAGTGCGGATTTCTTCAACAGGCCGTCGGTTTGTGGTTGAGAAGGCCGTGATTTGGACGGTGGTCGATGTGGCTGAGCGTCCACTTGGCCAGGCAGCGACGTTTTCAGTATGGAAACACGCGGTCGGATCATGACGAGCCAGCCCCCTCCCACCGATCTGGTTGGAAGGGAATCAGCAACCTGGGTATCGCAGGAATTGACGAGCTGTGTTGGCGAGCAGGTCTTGAACGATAGACGAAAATCCTGGAGAGTTAGGTCCACAGTTCGAGCGGACCGTGGGTGGCGATGCCATGGAGCAGGTCTTGTGTCGAAAGAATACCGACGAGACGACGGTTCTGATCGAGAATCGGAACCGCATGGATCCGTTCCTCCAGCATGACTCGGGCTATTTCACGGATCTCTGTTGTAGGGGTTGCCGAAATCACTCGTGAGGTCATGACCTCAGCAACGTGCCTACGGGAAGCCTGTCGCGTATCGTCCGATGTGATCAATTCAGGCACATGCCGGAGGAGATCGTGATACGAGAGCATCCCTACGAGCGTGCCATGTAACGACGTGATGGGGAGGTGGTGGAATCCTTTGTGAGACATGATCGTCCATGCCTCAAGTAACCGACTGTCAGATGGAAGCGAGAGCACCGGTGTCGTCATCAAGTCTCGGGCCAGGACTGCCGGCGTAGGATGTGATCGATCGGGCCCCTGTTGTTGGTAGGCCGTCTGTGCAACCAAGGCGGGGTGATCCAACGTCGATGACGGTTGGCCATGATGCTCCCGATCTGCCACGGCCTCCGTGCGGTTGTATCGTGGGGTTACGAGCTTGGCCGGATAGACTTCCGCAACCCCGTTGACTGCCACAATGATGGGCATGCTGTCGCTCCTTAGCTGTTGTATCGGCACCTTGATGAAATACTTAAGCGAGCAAGAGGGAGCGTTTGATCTCTCTCGCTGAGCCTGGCTGTGGTTTGGCACCAGAATGAGGTCCTTCGGCCGAGCCCAATACAACGGCCGATATCCATAGCATGCGTGAACGGCACAGCCACAATGTTGTGCCTTGGAGGGCAAGTTCTCCTTCCGGTGGTGTCTCTCAGCTTGGTTGCTTCCGTTTTCGCCCCTATGCTATAAGAACCCCCGTATCATTTTGAATTTCTCGAGTGTTGAGAGTCGGCTCAACGACCATGGAAGAAGGGTGTACAATACCAAACGCCTGCATGTCCTCCAGAGTGTGGCATCATACAGACTAAGTCACGAGCTTCTATATTCATCTCTTCTTTTCTCGCAAGGGGGGTAGTCATGGGCAAGTCATTGTTGATGGGCTTTCTCGGCCTTGGGATGGTGTTGGCCGGCACATCGAATTTGTATGCACTTCAAGCGGGCGGTGTCGAAACAGGCGATCTGGAAACCGGCTCCGTCGTCGGGCAGCCGTTTAAAGAGCTCACCGTTGATGCCTCGTTCTTCGCACTCGAAATTGGAGACACGAAGGTCTGGTATCCTCCCGTGACCGTTATCGATTTTAAGGCGCGTCCAGGTGCCCCTGTTCTCTTAAAGGTGACGAACAAGGCAACGGCTGAACATGGATTCCAACTCACTGCGGCAGTGAATCAATCGGCACCGACTGTCTTGCATACCAAGATCGTGCTCAAACCAGGCGAAACACAGTATATCGGTATTCCCACCAGCGACTTGTTTTATGCCGCAGGGAACGTACTGGAGTATCGGTGTCACCTGCATCCGGGACATGTCGGCGGCAAGTTGCTCATGCTGAAATAGTCGCGGGCAACGAAGAGAGAACATCTCATCGCAGATTCACGGCCTCAGGGAAATCTTCCTTGAGGCCGTTGTGTTTTTTGGGCGGTTTGAAAAAAGAATCTTGAAGCGTCCGGGTTCGACAAAAAGCAGAAGGCCTTGGTTCTCTTCAGAACCAAGGCCTTCCTTTACCAACAGAAATAGAGATTGAGTTAATTCCTGACGCCGCTCCACACTTTGGCGGGATCGATTCCTTTATCAGGGTTCAATGTCTTTGCTCTTTCCAGGAGGACGTCCGTCGTCTCCGGATAGAGAGGGTCAGAGATGCAGCAATTATCGACCGGACACACAGCCGCGCATTGAGGTTCGTCGAAATGGCCGACACACTCAGTGCATCGGTCATGGGCGATGACATAAATATTATCGCCGACTCCTTGTCCATCACCGACGTGGTTTCCTTTTGACTCGGCATCACTTCTCGTTTCGAAAATTGCTTCGTTGGGACATTCCGGTAGGCATGCCCCACAAGAGATGCATTCATCCGTAATCAGTAGAGCCATGACCCAAGCCTCCTTCTCAGTCCCAAGGGCTTCAACAATATTGACAAGTTCCCACGTCCACCACCATAGTAGTGCCCGATTTGACGATTGGCGGCGTGAGAAGGCATTCTATTCTGTGCTTCTTTTCCAAGTCAACGGAACGAGTTCCAGCCAGAAGGCCTAGGGCAGTTCTACGCATGGGTCGTTGGGCCCAGCATGTGAAAAAATAAAGTCGGTACTCTTCTCCAAATGTCCGGTAATCACAACCAAGCGAGTGATCGAGAACAGAAAAAGAAGCGGATCATCATGATGATCCTGCTGGCGTTGCTGTTGATGAGCGCCTCGGTGTTTCTCGTCGAACGCAAAGAATCAAGTGTGATTGTGGTGACCTTTCCGAGTGGCGTCGAATTGGAGGCCGAGGTGGCCGATACTCCTGAGAAGCTCCTCTTCGGGCTGGCCTTTCGCGAGGCATTACCGGCGAACGGGGGTATGTTGTACATCTTTGAAGAAAATGGTCTTCATCGGGTCACGACGCGGGAGTACCGATTTCCTATCGACGTGCTGTGGGTCGATGAGAGTCATCATGTTGTGCATCTGCTCGAGCAGGTGGAACCCTGCGCCAAAGATCCATGTCCGCTGTTTGGGCCGCCACCCGAAGCGGCTCGCTATGTGATACAGGCGGAATCTGGGTTCATCAAAAAGTCAGGCGTGGCCAAAAACGACGAACTCAAATATGCCCTTCGCCTATAGGCCTTGCGGCACACCAAGGGGATACATATGATGGATGGGTTTCAAAAGGTCGCTCAAGTTGAAGACGTACCACCGGGACAGTCGAAGATCGTCAAAGTCAATGATCGACCGATCGCCCTCTTCAACATCGACGGGAAGTTTTATGCCATTCACAATAGCTGCCCTCACGAAGGGGGGCCTCTTATTGAAGGCCGGCTCAAGGGCTACGTCATTGCCTGTCCGTGGCACGACCTTGCGTTCGATATCCGAAACGGACAAGGTACGGATGGGGGTGGGTATTGCGTAGGCAGTTACGAGGTGCGGGTGGAGGGAGCCGAGATCATGATCGGTCCGCGAAGGAAATCATGAGCAGCTCCAAGAGCACGCGCGTAGCCGTGAAGAACGTGCAGAGGGTACTAGTGTGAATAGAGTTGGTGCCGAACCTGTGTCGATCTGTGAGGCCGGAGATTCCCGCAAAGTCGTGGTTGATCAACCCTTTGTTCTTCAATTATGGGAAGATCGGACGAGAGGTGAACAGTGGGTCGCCTCCTATGACACCAAAGGACTCGCTCTCCTCGGCGACGACTTTCTCCGCATCGCCAGTAATAACGCCGTCGACAACGGACAGCGAATCTTTGAGTTTAAGGCCGTGCAGCCGGGTGTCTATCACGTCGTGTTCGAAAAACGCATGGGGTGGAAATTCACATCGGAAGATCGCCGGCTCTTCACGATAGAGGCGCAGCCACTCGCCGGGAATTAAAGCTATGTCAGACATTGCCTTTATCAATGGGTGTTTCATTCCATGGCAAGACGCGACGGTTTCCATCGATGACCGCGGATTCCAATTCGGCGATGCGGTCTATGAAGTGATTCGAACGTATCGAGGCACTCCCTTCAAATTGGGTGCGCATCTTGACCGACTTGATCGAAGCGCAACGCAACTCTCCATTCCTCAGCCCTATACCAGAAGACAATGGACGCAATGGATTCACCAGGGACTGAGCCTGGCTGGGTATCAGGATGCCAAGATCTACATTCAGGTGACGCGAGGCGTGGCTCCCCGCGAGCATGGCTTTCCTTCCGAGAGTCGCCCGACGGTCGTCATGACGATTCGAGCGCTCCACCCGCTCAGCCTGGAAATGCGCCACGCCGGCGTAACGGCCTGTACGCACGAGGATCTACGATGGGGCCGATGCGACATCAAGAGCGTGAATTTGCTGGCCAACGTGCTGGCTCGTGAAGAGGCGAGACGGGCGGGTGTCTTTGAGGCCATTTTGGTGCGAGACGGCCTAGTGATGGAGGGAGCCGTGAGCAACGTGATGGCTGTTCAAGAGGGAGTACTTGTGACGGCTCCTGAAAGCCCGCGTATTCTGTCCGGAGTGACTAGGACGGTCGTTCTGGAATTAGCAAGAGAAGAAGAGGTCGTCGTCGAGGAACGATTCATGTCGATCGACTCTCTCTACCGCGCAGACGAGGTTTTTCTCACCGGGACGACGCTCGAAGTACTTGGAGTCGTTCAGGTCGATGGGAAAGTCATTGGCGCCGGTCGCCCAGGTCCGGTGACTCAGGCTTTGGCAGCTCGGTGGACGCTACTGACGGGCTAGTCCCCTTGCATTGCTTAGGGGTGCGTGCTATGGTACCGCCTCTGTAAGTGGGCGCACGCCCACTTTTTTGTTTGATCACGTGTCAAAGGGACATGAAGGTTGAGGACGCCGGGGAGTAGTGTGCAGCCGGTTATTGACCGGTTGCATGAAGTTATTTCGCCGATTTTATGGACGCTCGGGCTTGAATTGATCGATGTTGTTTGTGTCGGACGAGGTCCGCGGTCTGTTGTTCGTGTGTTGGTCGACAAACCCGGTGGCGTTACCATCACCGACTGTGAGCAAGCACATAAGGCTCTAGGGCCGGCACTCGATGTCGCCGATCCATTCCCTCACGCCTATACGCTTGAAATCTCATCTCCAGGTTTGGATCGCCCGTTCCAGAGGACTCAGGACTATCAACGGGCGATTGGGAAACAGGTGAATCTCAAGCTTCGACAGCCTCTCGAAGGTCAGTGGCGGATTACTGGAGAGCTGAAGCAAGTAGACGAGGCTCTCGTCGTGCTGGAGATCGGTACGCATCGATCTCCTCAGGCGATTCAGCTCAGTCGTGAAAGCATTGCAGAAGCAAAACTGGTTGTGAAAATCTAAATACGGGGTAAGGGCGCCGTGGGTGAAAACCGGATGCAGGAGCGTGAGGTATGAACCGAGAACTGATTTCAGTAATTGACGAAATCGGCCGCCAAAAAGGAATCGACAAGGCGCGCGTGATCGGAGCCATCGAATCCGCTCTGCAGACTGCCGCGAAAAAGCGTTTCGGGCAGGCTGAGAACATTCAGGTTGAGATCGATCCGAAAACCGGAGAAATATCCGTGGTCTCGAAGAAGACGATCGTCGAGACGGTCAGCAATCCCAAAGCCGAGATTTCGCTGAGCGAAGCACGTCAATACGACAGCGAAGCTGAAGTCGGGGATGAGATCGGCTCGCTGATTGAAATGAATGAATTGGGCAGAATTGCCGCCCAAACCGCCAAGCAAGTCATTTTTCAGAAAGTTCGTGAAGCAGAATGGGAGGCGGTTCAGAAGGAATACTCCACGAGGCAGGGGGATTTGGTCACCGGCATCATTCTAGGAATGGAACGCCGCAATTACCTCGTGGATCTCGGGAAGACAGAGGCGATTCTCCCGATACAAGAGCAGATCCCACGTGAAACGTATCGGCGTGGTGATCGGGTGAAAGCCATGCTGTTGGAAGTTCGTCGAACCCCGAAGGATGTACAGGTGATCGTGTCTCGAAGTCATCCTCAGTTCGTTGCGAAGCTTTTTGAAATTGAAGTGCCTGAGATTATGGAGAAAATTATTGAAATCAAGTCGGTTGTTCGAGAGCCGGGGGATCGCACAAAGATTGCCGTGACATCGCGGGAAAAAGCGGTGGATCCGGTGGGCGCTTGTGTCGGTATTAAAGGGTCCCGTGTGCAAGCGGTCGTCCGTGAGTTGCGTGGGGAGAAGATCGACATCATTACCTGGACGCAGGATCCACGGGTATTTATTGCGGAAGCGTTAAATCCTGCCACGATCGAGAAAGTCGGTATCGACGAGGAGAAGAAATCAGCGCTCGTGGTCGCTGCCGATTCGCAGTTGTCTTTGGCGATTGGCAAGAACGGCCAAAACGTCCGGTTGGCGGCGCGTCTGACGGGATGGAAGATCGACATTATCAGCGCCACGGAGTACGAAAAGGAAAAAGTGGAGCGCGATAAGGAAATCAAAGCGGCGCTGGCGGAAGAGACGGAGGCGCAGCGGCTCCAGGAAGAGGCACGTCAAGCGGCGAGGGCGGAAGAGGCACTGAACGAATCGGAGTAGGATACGGAATCGTCTGATGGCAATGCGTGTATACGAACTGGCAAAGAAACTAGGCATCGAAAATCGCGTGCTCATCCCGGAGCTCAAGAAAATGGGTGTGTCGGTGACATCCCATAGCAATGCGCTCGATGATGAGATTGTGGAGAAGGTATTGGGAAAGCTTGCCCCGCAATCAAAAAACCAGGGAGCAGGAAGTGACGGTGGCTCTCCATCCAAGTCTATTCCCGCTGTGGGGCAGAGCAAGGCTTCGGTGGGAAAGAGTCAACCCGTTGAAGAGCCGGCCAAGCCAGATAAACGGCGTATTCTGATCAAGCGTAAGAAGGAAGAGGAGCCTGCAGAGGTCTTTTTGTCGCCACCGACCGTGGAAAGCGAGCGATCAGCTCAACTTGAACCGTCGGCGACTGCGGATCACCCCATTCTTGAAGAGCCTGTCACTCCCAGCCCACGCACGGATGAGGTCCGAGAGGAAGTGGCAGCCACACCTCCGGCTGCAGTGGTACCTCCTGTCGTAGCTCCCAAGCCGGAGGAAGCTCAGCCCAAGGCAACCATCGTCCCTCCTTCTTCTGTTGTCGCCACGACGGTTGAGTCTGTCCCTGGCCAAAAAAAGAGTATGTCGTTCGAGGCCATCGCAGCCGAAGGACAGAAAGATAAACTCAAGAAGGCCCGTAAGACCGGTCGGCCCAAAGACGAGCAGCAAGATGTCAAGCTCAGGGAGGATGCTGCACGCTGGCAAGATCTTCGGGCCATTCCGGTCCAGCGTCGTGACGACCGATCCAAGCATCTGCACCATAGCGCTCCCTCTGAGGTAACGAAGCCTCGTCGAAAAAGCGTCAAGATCACTCCGAGAACGACGGTGAAGGAATTTGCGGAGTTGATCGGTCAGCGTCCGGCGGACATTGTGCGTAAGCTCATGGAGATGGGTCAGATGCTGACCTTTCATCAACCTATGAATCTGGATGCAGCGGCAATGTTGGCTGAAGAGAGCGGCGTCAAGATCGACATTGCCGTTGAAAAAGTAGGGGACGACTTGTTGCAAGATGTACTGGAGACCGGCGGTGAAGAACGACCTGAACCTCGGCCGCCCGTCGTGACGATCATGGGTCATGTCGATCACGGGAAAACATCGCTGCTCGACGCTATTCGTCAAACCAATGTTGCGGAGGGCGAGGCGGGCGGCATCACGCAGCATATCGGGGCCTATACGGTTTCGGTGCGAGGTAAACAGGTCACCTTCTTGGATACGCCTGGCCATGAGGCCTTCACGGCCATGAGAGCCCGTGGGGCTAAGGTCACGGATGTCGTCATTCTGGTCGTTGCCGCAGACGATGGGGTTATGCCTCAAACCATCGAGGCTATCCATCATGCGAAAGCCGCCGGTGTTCCACTCATCGTCGCCATGAACAAGATCGATAAGCCCACCGCCAATCCGGATCGGGTCAAGAATGCGCTCTCGGAACATGGACTCATTTCTGAAGCTTGGGGTGGCGATACGATCATGGTGGAGGTGTCGGCCAAGCAAAAAACAGGTCTGGATACCCTTTTGGAAATGATTCTTTTGCAGGCTGAAGTGCTTGAGCTCAAGGCGGATCCGCATCGGCAAGCGAGAGGGACGGTCGTTGAGGCTAAGATTGAACGAGGGAGAGGACCGGTTGCTACGGTGCTGGTACAGAATGGGACGTTGCGGGGCGGCGATGCGTATGTCGTGGGCACGTTCAGTGGTCGGGTGCGAGCGCTCATCAATGATCGCGGAGAAAAAGTGCAGCAGGCAGGGCCGTCTATTCCTGTCGAAGTCATCGGCTTACCGGGTGTCCCGTCGGCAGGAGATGTCTTTCATGTCGTCTCAAATGAGCGGGTAGCCAGGGAGATTGCCGAAGAGCGAGCTCAGAAGCGAAGAGCAGCCGAGTTGACCAGCCCGGCGAAGGTTTCGCTTGATGACCTCTTTGCAAAAATCCAAGAAGGTTCGGTGAAGGAGTTACCCATCGTCATCAAAGCCGATGTGCAGGGATCGTCGGAAGCCTTGGCCGGGGCGGTTGAAAAGTTATCGACAGACGCGGTCAAGCTTCGGGTCATTCATAACGCCGTCGGGGGAATCATGGAATCCGATGTCCTGCTCGCGGCAGCGTCGCGGGCGATCATCATCGGTTTCAATATCAGGCCTGAACCGAAGGCCACGGCATTGGCGGAACAACAAGGGGTCGATGTCCGGCTCTATACGATCATCTATGACGCCATTGCCGACATCAAGGCTGCCATGGAAGGCTTGCTTGAGCCGACGCTCAAGGAGCGAGTTCTGGGACGTGCCGAGGTTCGTCAGGTCTTTATGATTCCCAAGGTCGGCGCAGTCGCGGGCGCCTATGTGGTTGACGGCCTCATCTCCCGAACGAGTGCCGGAGTCCGCGTGATTCGAGACAATGTGGTGGTCTATCAAGGCAAGTTTGGCTCATTGAGACGATTTAAAGACGATGTGCGCGAGGTTCAGCAGGGGTACGAATGTGGGTTGAGCATCGAGAATTTCAATGATGTCAAAGCAGGAGACATTGTCGAAGCGTATACGATCGACAAAATTGCAACGAAGCTCTAGATGTCGGTCAAGATCACGACGGCGCCGTCTCGTTGTGCTTGGGAAGAGTAGGCTGTAGGGCTCTCTCGCGGAGATTGGCTCGGATACGAGTCATTTTGTAGGCAGGCATTATGGTGGTGGGGCTCTGTACGGTCGAATTGTTCATCGCGGAGAGCCAATCGTTGAAGGATAAGCGGCAGGTCTTGCATGGACTCAAAGAACGGCTCCGAAGCAAATTTAACCTCTCTGTGGCCGAAGTCGACGGCCAGGATCTCTGGCAGAAGGCCGTTCTCGCGATGGCTTGTGTGGCAAGTGAGGGACGTTTTGTGAGCCAAGTCCTAGAGCAGGCACTGAACCTGATCAAAAGCATACCGGTTCTCGAGGTGGTTCGTACGCAACAGGAGTTGCTCTAGCATTCGGTCCATGGAGTCGCTGCTGAGGACCGTCATTTTACAATGTCTAAGGCAACCTACAAACGGGCTGATCGAGTTGCCGATCAGATTCGCATGGAAGTGGCCGATATTCTCATGCGAAAAATTAAAGATCCTCGGGTGCATGGCGTCACGGTGACCGATGTCGAACTCACGGGAGATTTGCGTATTGCCTATGTCTTCGTCACGACTATGGAGCGGGACGCGGCTGAGCGCGAAGTCTTTACAGGGCTATCAAAGGCGAGTGGGTTCGTACGGGCTGAATTAGGGCGGCGTCTGTCGCTCCGTTACCTCCCGGATGTGATCTTCAAGAAGGATGTGAGCGGCATACGGGGTAATCGAATCGACCAGTTGTTGGCGGGATTGCACAGTACCGACGGAGAACGGCAACTCCCGGAAGACTCCCCTGAGGGATCGAGTATTTCAGGGTCTTGACGCGATGACCAGCGCCACCACGATGCTTGAGCAGAGGGTATCCCAAGAGGGCGTTCTTATTGTTCACAAAGAAGCCGGATGGACGTCACACGATGTCGTTGCAAAGGTTCGGGCCCTGCTGAAAGAAAGCAAAGTCGGGCATGCCGGAACATTAGATCCCAGTGCCACAGGCGTTTTGCCGATTCTAGTGGGGCGAGCCACACGAATTGCTGAATACCTGGTTGATTGGGATAAGGAGTACCGAGCTCAGTTGCGGCTTGGAGAGACGACGGATACGCAGGATGCAACCGGTCGGCTGTTGGCCAGCATTGACCCACGTGGAATCACGGAAGGCGATCTTCAGGCGGTGCTTACCGGATTTCGGGGCATCCAACGCCAACTGCCGCCGATGTATTCAGCGGTGAAGGTCGGCGGACAACGACTCTACAAGGCCGCCAGGGCCGGCAAGACGATTGATCGGGCTGAACGTTCTATCGTGATTCATGCGCTGGAACTCATGTCCTTTGACGGCCGGGATGCCACGTTGCGCGTTGTCTGTTCAAAAGGCACGTATGTGCGCACGCTCTGTGCCGATATTGGTCAGGCTTTAGGTGTCGGGGGACACCTGTCGGCGCTGGAACGCCGCCGTGTGGGGCCGCTGTCGATCGAACGTGCATTAACGGTCGAGCAAGTTGCCTCTCACCTTAAGGAGAGAACTCTCGCACCGCACTTTCTTTCGCTGGACGAGCTTCTCTTCGAGCTCCCTGCGGTGGTCGTCAACGGGGAGCAGGCCGAACGGGTTTTGCACGGGACACCCGTGTCCCCGGTGGGACACGGGCAGTCTCTCACTTCCCTGGGGACGGGCAACGTACGCCTGAAGGATGAGGCTGGGCGACTGTTGGCAATCGGAATTCATGATCACACCGGTCTGGGATCAATTAAGGTACGTAAAGTATTGAGTCTCTCGAGTCATTAATGGAGAAGGAGTAGTTATGGCGTTATTGAAGGAAGCAAAGGCAACACTGATTCAGCAATATCAGCAGCACGAAAAAGACTCCGGTTCTCCCGAAGTCCAAATAGCGGTCTTGACGAATCGCATCACCTATCTGACCGAGCATTTCAAGACCCACAAGAAGGATCATCACTCGCGGCGTGGGTTGTTGCAATTGGTCGGACGGCGTCGTCGGCTATTGGACTATCTTCGCGGAGTGGAGGAGGCTCGTTACCGGGCCATTATCGATCGCCTCGGTATACGCAAGTAACCGGTCGTTCCAAGAACGGCGTGGACCGGCGCCAACGCATGACTCGCATGTCCCACAGATGAACACCGACATGCGCCCTGTTCCTCCATTGCCCGGGAAAATCGTCCGGCGATGGGTGGCAGACGCATTGCCCATTCGCGTGCTCGGCTGAACGGCGAGACTCGTCGACCAGAGCGCATCTCAGTGGGCATCTGTGGACCTAACCAGAGGAGACCATAGATGATACATGTTGTAGAGGTAGAAGTTGCCGGTCGTACGCTTCGGCTTGAAACCGGTCGCGTCGCGAAACAAGCCGATGGTTCGATTTGGGCCTCGTACGGTGATACGGTCGTTCTGGCCACCGCTGTTTCGGCGCAAACGGCAAAGCCCGGGATCGACTTTCTTCCGTTGACGGTCGACTACCAAGAAAAAGCCTATGCGGCCGGCAAGATTCCAGGAGGCTATTTTAAACGCGAAGGTCGACCGGCAGAGAAAGAGGTCTTGACCAGCCGATTGATCGATCGTCCTCTCCGTCCGCTCTTCCCCGAAGGGTTCTATTTCGAAACTCAGGTCATTACCTCGGTCCTTTCCGCAGACAAGACGGGTTCGTCCGACGTCATCGGCATTACCGCTGCCTCAGCTGCCTTGGCCGTGTCCAATATTCCATTCAACGGACCCGTCGCCGGAGTCAAGATCGGCTGTATTAACGGGCAGCTCGTCGTCAATCCCGATCTCGAAGCGATGGAACAAAGCGATCTCCATCTTGTAGTGGCCGGGACGGCCGATGCGGTCATGATGGTGGAGGCGGGTGCCAATGAGCTTTCAGAACAAACCATGCTGCAGGCGCTGGAATTGGCGCACAATGAAATCAAAAAGATCGTTAGGAAGATCGATGAATTAGCGAAGAAGGTCGGGCGCGTCAAGCGAGAGGTCGTACAGGAGTCGATCGATGCCGTGCTGCAGGCGGAGATTAAGTCGCTGGTGGCTCAGCCGATTCGTGATGCCATTATGATTTCCAACAAGAGTGCCCGGCAGGAGCGATTGGATCAGATCCTGGCAGAGACCATTCAGAAGCTCCAGAAACCGGAAGATGCGTCACGCGAGCGGCATGTCAAAATAGTTTTTCATCAGCTGGAATACACGGAAGTCCGGAAAATGATTTTGGAGAAGCAGTCACGGGCGGACGGACGAGGGCCATCCGATATCCGGCCGATCACCTGTGAAGTCGGCGCCTTGCCGCGCGCACATGGTTCAGCCATCTTTACTCGCGGAGAAACCCAAAGCTTGGCCGTTGTGACGCTCGGGACGACGGACGATGAGCAGCGGATTGATGCGTTGGAAGGCGAGTATACCCGTACATTCATGCTGCATTACAATTTTCCTCCTTTCAGTGTCGGAGAAGCGAGACCGCTTCGCTCTCCCGGCAGACGTGAGGTCGGTCACGGTGCATTAGCGGAACGGGCGTTGAAGCCGGTCATCCCCACGAAGGATGTGTTCCCGTACACCCTGCGCATTGTGTCCGAGATTCTTGAATCCAATGGGTCTTCCTCGATGGCCACGGTTTGTGGGGGAACGTTGGCGATGATGGACGCGGGTGTTCCGATCAAGGAACCGGTCGCCGGAATTGCGATGGGGCTTATTAAGGAAGGAAACGATGTCATCATCTTGTCCGATATTCTCGGCCTTGAAGATCACTTGGGTGATATGGACTTCAAAGTGTGCGGGACGAAGAACGGAGTGACGGCGTTACAAATGGACATCAAGATCGGCGGGATTACCACCACCTTGATGCAGCAGGCGTTGGAGCAGGCTCGATCGGGGCGCCTCCACATTCTGAGCCGCATGTCGACCGCGCTCCAGGGACCACGCACCGACCTCTCGCCCTTCGCACCTCGCATCCACACGATGAAGGTCAAGCAGGACAAAATACGGGATATCATCGGGCAGGGAGGGAAGACGATCCGTGGGATTCAAGCCGATTGTGGCGTCAAGATCAGTGTTGAAGACAGCGGCATTGTCACGATCGCATCCTCGGACGGAGAATCGCTGCAGAAAGCCAAGGACATCATCAACCGCTTGACCGAGGAAGTTGAAGTCGGGAAGGTGTATTCCGGGACGGTGAGGAAGATCATGGACTTCGGCGCCTTCGTCGAGGTCTTGCCGGGCACGGATGGACTCGTGCACATCTCTCAACTCGCCCATCATCGTGTGAAGTCGGTTTCGGATGAAGTGGCCGAAGGGGACCAAATTCTGGTCAAAGTGCTTGAAATCGATAAGCAGGGGAAAATCCGTCTGAGTCGAAAAGAAACGATGCCGACACCGACCACCAGCGGTGCACCAGATCCAGCGGGTGGGTAACACTTGTATCGCAAGGTCATCCTCAACAACGGGATTCGCTTGGTCACCGAGCGAATCCCGACCGTCAAATCCGTCACCATAGGTATTTGGGTGAATGCCGGCTCTCGGGACGAACGTCCCGAAGAAGCCGGGTATTCTCACTTTATCGAGCATATGTTGTTCAAAGGAACGACATCACGCTCCGCGACGGACATCTCCCGCGAAATAGACGCACTCGGTGGAGAAATGAATGCGTT
>JACCEA010561722.1_pt1 | contig 14954 bp, 8 predicted proteins | sample 7449851 | NCBI WGS metagenome assembly JACCEA01 (sample SAMN15323453, study PRJNA562643) | freshwater metagenome | isolation source: river surface water | place: USA:Blue River Watershed | collected 2017-08-18 | reverse complement strand
CCTGCCCCGCGAGCACGGGGCGCAGGCTGCGGCCCTGCATGTCGGCCGGGGCCGGGACGCCCGCCATGTCGAGGAAGGTCTGCGCCAGGTCGACGTTGGCGACGAGGGACTTGTCGACGGAACCGGCCTTGGTCACGCCGGGCCAGCGGACCAGCAGCGGCGTGCGGACGGATTCCTCGAAGATCCAGCGCTTGTCGAACCAGCCATGCTCGCCGAGGTAGAACCCCTGGTCGGCCGAGTAGATCACGATGGTGTTCTCCAGCAGGCCCTCGGCCTCAAGGTACTTCAGGACGCGGCCGACGTTGTCGTCGACGGACTTCACGCACCCCAGGTAGTCGTGCATGTAGCGCTGGTAGCGCCACTTGACGAGGTCGCGACCCTCCGGCTTGGCCTGCCGGTAAGCGTCGTTGATCGGGCCGTAGTAGGCATCCCAGACCTTGCCCTGCTCCGGCGTCATGCCGGGCGGGCGGACCAGCTTCATGTCGAGCGGGCTGATGGTCTTCGCCAAGGTCATGTCCTGGTCGGCGACCACCGCCGCGCGCCCCTTGTAGTCGTCGAACAAGGTGGCCGGCTCGGGATAGACGCGCCCCTTGTCCCAGCCGAGGTCCGTCAGGTTGGGCGACCACTCGCGGTGCGGCGCCTTATGCTGGCACATGAGCAGGAAGGGCTTGGACTTGTCGCGCTTGGCCAGCCAGCCGAGCGACACATCCGTCGTGATGTCGGTCACGTAGCCCGAAGTCTTCACGATGCCGCCGGCGGTCTTCATCGGAGGGTTGTAGTAGATACCCTGCCCTTGGAGGATCTGCCAGAAATCGAAACCGGTCGGGTCGCTGTTCAGGTGCCACTTGCCGATCATGGCCGTCTGGTAGCCGGAGGCCTGGAGCAGCTTCGGGAAAGTCGTCTGGGCACCGTTGAAGACGGAGTTCGTATTGTTGTAGAAGCCGTTCCGATGGGAATACTTCCCGGTGAGGATGACCGCCCGGCACGGGCCGCAGATCGAATTGGTCACGAGCGCCCGGTCGAACCGCATGCCCTCCCGCGCGATCCGGTCGATGTTCGGGGTTTGGATGAGTTTCCGGTCGTCGCCGTAGGCGCTGATCGCCTGGTAGGCATGGTCGTCGGAATAGATGAAGACGATGTTCGGACGGGGACGGTCGACGGCGAAGGCCGTGGCGCACAGCATGAGTAGGGCAAGGAAACGGGGCATGGCTCATTCATCGCCGAAATCCCGGGTCCGTAAACAGAAAACCAGCCTAAGCGGACGGAACCCTCCTCCCTCCCGCCTGTCGGGATACCATGCGGACGCTCCTGCTCATTGCCCTCGCCTTGGGCGCCTCCCTCCGGGCAGAACCGGACCGCACCCCCTACCCCGCCACCCCCTCCCCGAAGGGCCTGCAAGTGCAGATGGTGCCCGACGCGCTTGAACTCGGCATCCATCATGCCGGACTGAACATCACCCTCAACGGCCTGCTTGCGCCCGAGAAGGAAGCCAAGCCCGGGCAGCCCACCGCCTCGGCCGATGGCTTCACGTTCGCGATCAACCAGAAGTACGCGGAGGCGATGGACCGCCAGATCAAGCCTTTGAGCGACCGGGGCGTGTCGGTCACGCTCATCGTGATCACTTATCGCTCGCCCGACGAACGCATCCGCACCCTGACCGTCCACCCGAAAGCCGACCCGGCCAAAGGCACGACGATGGCCGCCAATACGGTGACCCCCGAAGGACGCGCCTGCTACAAGGCCCTCACCGACTTCATCGCGCGGCGGTGGTCGGCGGCGGACGCCACCCATGGCCGGGTCTGGGGCTGGGTCGTCAGCAACGAGGTGAACTCGCACCACGAGTGGCACCAGATGGGTCCGGTCACGGTCGAGCAGCTCGCGACCCAATACGAAGACCAGGTCCGGCTCGCCTGGACGTCCCTGCGCCGTCATTCCGCCCACGCCCGCGTCTACCTGTCCATGGAGCACCATTGGAACTCGCAAGGCCACGCCGACCCGCTGCAGGCCTGTCGCGGCCGCACCCTGCTCGAGACCTTCGCCCGCCGCGCCAAGGGGCGCGGCGACTTCGACTGGCACCTGGCCTTCCATCCCTACCCGAGCAATCTCCGCGACCCCCGTACATGGTTGGACAAGGTCACTTTCGACGACGACTCGAAGAAGGTGACGTTCAAGAACCTTGAGGTGGTCGCCCGCAAACTCGCCTCGCCCGAATTCCGCTTCGACGGCAAACCCCGCCGGCTCAGCCTCACCGAACAGGGCTTCGACTTGCCAAATCGCCCCGAAGGACTCGCCGAACAGGCCGCGGCCTATGCCTATGCTTGGGAAAAGGTCGCCCGCCTCGATGGCGCCGTCGACGCCTTTCTCTATCATCGACATGTCGACCACGCGATGGAAGGCGGCCTCCGCTTCGGTCTCTGGAGCAATAAACCCGGCACGACCTTTGAGCCCGACCAGAAACGCCCGATCTGGCAACTGGTGAAAGCCGCCGACACCCCGGCCTGGAAAGCCGCCGCCGAACCTTACCTGAAGACCTGCGGCCTGAAGAGCTGGGATGAGTTGAATCCCAAGTGACGAGCGGTAAGCGGTTAGCGGTTGGCGGTTAGGAAGAAAGCATAGCTACGAAAGCCCATGACATGGGAGGCTTCCCGTCGCCCTGCTTGCTTTTCCAACCGCCAGCCGCTTACCGCCGACACCTTCCTCAGTCCTTGCCCCCGCCCGCCTGCCCCCTCAATAAACCCGAATGCGTGGCTTCGTCATCGGCATCGACCTTGGAACCAGCGGCGTGCGTGCCGCGGCGGTCGACGTGAATGGGAAGGTCCTCGGGCTTGGCACCGCGAAGCTACCACCGACGTTGGCGCTGGGCGCCCGCCGCGAGCAACACCCGGACGACTGGTGGGTCGGCGTGAAGGTCGCGTTGCGCGAGCTCGGCCAGCAGGTCGACCTCTCCCGGGCCCGCGCCCTGGCGGTCGACGGGACCTCGGGCACGATCGTGCCGGTCGACGCCAGCAACCAACCGCTGGCGGCCGCCCGCCTTTACGACGATGCCGACACGGGCGATCGCGCGGCCAGGATCCAGGCGCTGGCCCCGCGGGAGAGCGCGGCGCATGGGGCGACCTCGCCGGCGGCGCGCGCGCTGGACTGGGTCGACCTACCCGGCCTGCACCGCATCATCCACCAAGCCGATTGGCTGAACCGGCAACTCGGGGCGACGGATTACGTCACCGACGAGAATAACGCGCTGAAGACGGGTTACGACCCGGTGGCGCGCGTCTGGCCAGCCTGGTTGAAGGAATTCGGACTCGACCCGGTCTGGCTCCCCAGGGTGGTACCTGTCGGCACCCCCATCGGCACTTTGGCCTCGGCGGCGGCCAATGCGCTCGGACTCCCGGTCGGCATCCCGCTCGCGGCCGGCACGACCGACGGTTGCGCGACCTTCCTCGCCAGCGGCGCTCAGGAAGTCGGCGAAGGAGCCACCGCGCTCGGCTCGACGCTCGTGATCAAGCTCCTCAGCGACCGGCCGATCTTCGCCCCCGAATACGGCATCTACAGCCATCGCCTCGGCGACCGCTGGCTGGCGGGCGGGGCCTCCAACTGCGGCGGTCGCACGCTGGCTAGTTTCTGGTCGCCGGAAGAACTCGCCGCGCTCACCGCCCGGACGACTCCGGAAATCCCGACTGGGCTGGACTACTACCCGTTGCCCGCGACCGGAGAGCGCTTTCCGATTGCCGACGCGACCCTCGCTCCGCGGCTGACCCCGCGGCCGCCGGAAGACGCCCGCTTCCTGCAAGGGATGCTCGAAGGCCTCGCCGCGGTCGAACGCCTCGGCTATGCCAGGTTGCGGGAACTCGGCGGACCGGCCTTGCGCTCGGTGCGGCACGCGGGCGGCGGCGCCCGCAACCCGGCGTGGATGAAACTCCGCGCCCAGGCGCTCGGCCTGCCGTTGAGCGAAGCCACCAGCGAGGAAGCCTCCGCCGGCGTCGCCCGCCTCGCCTGGCAGGCGCTCGGCCAGACCGTGGGCGGGCACGTCGGAGCGTTGCGTGCGCATCCCGGCCTCGCCGCCTTGGCCAAGTCCTACGACGTCCTGCTCGTCGACCAGTTCGGCACCCTGCACGACGGCCAGAAAGCCTATCCCGGCGCGGCCGAGGCGCTGCGCCGCTTCCGCGAGGAAGGTGGCAAGGTCGTGGTGCTTTCCAATTCCGCCAAGAATGGCGCAGACAACCGCGCCCGACTCGCGAAGTTCGGTTTCGGCGCCAAGCACTTCGATGCCGTCGTCACGTCCGGAGACGCAGCCCAGGCCGCGATCCGCGAAGGCCGGCTCGGCCGCGCCTTCAAGACCGGCGCCCGGGTGCACCTCTCCGGCAAGCCCGGCGATGATTATGGCTTCGGCGCCCTCGGCCTACGGCTGGTCGGGCCCGATGACTGCGAAGCGATCATCCTGACCGCGAGCGTGGAACCCGACCACCCCTGGACGGAACAGGTCGCCGAGCTCGCGGGCGCCGCCCGCCGCGGCGTCCCCGTGCTGGTCGCGAACCCCGACCTTGAGATGCTGACCCCCGCGGGCGTTCGCCCTTCGGCCGGCGCCGTGGCGCGCGAACTGGAGAAACTTGGCGCGCGCCTGATCTGGTTCGGCAAACCCCACGCGGACATCTACCGCGTCGCGCTGGCGGCCGCGGGCGACCCCGACCGTTCGCAGGTCCTCGCCATCGGCGACAGTCCCGAGCACGACCTGGCGGGCGCCGACCGCGCGGGCATCGCGGGCGCGCTCCTCGGCACGGGCATCCTGGCCGGAAAAGAACCGGCGCAACTGACGGACCGCCTCCCGCTCGGCGAGTGGTCCTGGCTGCCGGAACTGCGCTGGTGAACGCTCAACCCGCCTCGGCGGCGGTATTGCCCCGGCCTTTCGGCTTGCCGTCGATGCAGTGCGGGCAGGACTTCTCGTAGACGTAGCGCTCATCCCGCTGCTCCGCGAAGGTCAGGGGCATCTGGCAGTTGAAGCAGACCACCGAGCGGGTCGGCCGCAGGGCGGCGTCCACGCCGACGCGTTCGTCGAAGACGAAGCATTCGCCTTCGTAATGGGACCCGCCGACTTCCTCGAAGTATTTCAGGATGCCGCCGTCGAGCTGGTGGATATCCTTGTAGCCAAGGCTCTCCATATATGGGCCGGCTTTCTCGCATCGGATGCCACCGGTGCAGAACATCACGACCGGCCGGTCCTTGAGCGCGGGCGGCAGGTCGGCGACGGCCCGCGGGAAGTCCCGGAAATTCCAGATCGGCGTCGCGAGCGCGCCCCGGAAGGTACCCATGCGCACCTCGTAGACGTTGCGGGTATCGAGCAGCACCACCGGCCGCCCCTCGTCCAACCAGCGCTTCAGCTCCGCGGGCTTCAGCTTGGGCGAAGGCGCGCGGGCGGGGTCGACCCCTTCCACCCCGAAGGCGATGATTTCCTTCTTCACCTTGACCAACATGCGCCGGAACGGACGATCCGGAGACGGGCTCTCCTTCGGGGCGAGGTCGGCGAGGCCCGGCACGGCCCGCAGGACCGCGAGCACCGCATCCAGCTGCGCGCGCGTGCCGGCGAGGAAGAAGTTGATGCCCTCCGGCGCGAGCAGGATCGTCCCCCTGACCTCGTGGGCCCGGCAAGCGTCGAGCAGACCTTGGCGAAGCGCCTCCAGGTCCGCCAGCGGCGTGAACTTGTAGCAGGAAAGGTTGAGGATCGCCTCCGACATCGCGACGGGCCGATCGACGCTCACTGGGCGCGACGGCAGACCGCGGGCAGCACCGCCTGGGACTTGTCGACGGGCTGGAATTGGATCGACCGCGTGCGTTCGAGCAGCGCGCGTCGCTTGGCGGGGTCCTTCTCCATCGCCGTGAGGTCGAAGGAGGTGCCCTTGGCGTGCAGGTAGGCCTTGAGGTAGCCGATGGCCTTGCCCTCGGCGTCGAGCAGCCGCACGTGGCAGAGGGCGTCGGCTTCGCCTTCGGCTCCCGCGAGCTTCACATCCAGGAAATCACGCGAACCCCGCGCGACGAAACCGGCGAGCAGGACTTGGATGCCCTTGTATTGGGTGACGACTTCGGCGCCGTTGGGGAACTTGGCCAAGATGACGGGCGGCGATTCCGGCTCCTTCGACTCGGGCTTGGCGACGGGCGCCGGGGCGGCGGGAGCCACCGCGGGCCGGACCGCGGGTGTGGCGGGAGCGGCGGGCTTCGAAGGGGCCAACGAGGGCTTGAGGTCGAGGCCGAAGGCCGCGCTGGCCAAGAGCAGGCAGACGAGGGTGACGCTCCGCATAAGCCATTTATGAGGTCCGGACCGCGGAGGGTCAACCCCGCGTCAGCCCGCCCCGGCTCTTGCCTTTCGCCTCCCCCGCCCTAGCCCTGTGTCTGCCCTCCGCCCGACCGTGCCCGACGACGAGCTCATCCTCCGCCCCATTGGCTTCATCCGCACGGACAAGAAGCCCCTGAAATTCGACGCCCGCCACCAACCGGACGAACGCCAGGCCGAGACCAACCGGCTGGAGCTCTTGCCGGGGGATAAGTACCAGAAAGCCCTGAAGGACCTGGCGGGCTTCGACCGTATCTGGCTGGTCTGGTGGTTCCACCGCAACAAGGACTGGCGGCCGGAGGTCTTGCCGCCCCGGGGTCCGTCCAAGCGCCGAGGCGTCTTCGCGACCCGCTCCCCGCACCGTCCGAATCCGCTCGGCATCACCCCCGTACAATTGTTGGCGGTGAAGAAGGGTTACCTGCTGCTCGGGCCCTGCGACCTCGTCGACGGGACGCCGGTGTTCGACATCAAGCCCTACATCCCGGCCTACGACTCCTTCCCCGAGGCGAAGTCCGGCTGGATCGCCGAGGTCGACGCCGCGCTGGCGGCCCCGCCGGCCTTCCGCGTGGCCTTCGCCGAGGCGGCGACGGAACACCTCGCTTGGTTGCGCGAGGGTTGGTCCATCGATTTCCGCGAGCGGATGGTCGAGATGCTCTCCCGCGACCCCTCGCCGCACCGGACCCGCCGGATCCGCAGCCGGCACGGCGACTTGTTCGATATCGGCTGCGGCGCTTGGTTCGCGGTCTTCCGGGTCGAGGGCGACCTGGTCACCGTGCTGCACCTGAAGCCGGCCTTCCCCTTGAAGTTCCTCACCGACCCCACCCGGCCGGTGATCCCCGACAAGGCGGCCCAGCTGGCCTTCCGCGAGCGTTGGCCGACGTTCGTCGACTGACGCGGGTTATACGGCGTTTTTTGGCGGGGGCGACCTGGCAACAACTTCCCGCCCCGCGGGTCTAAAGTCGGCTCGCCACCCCGGCCAAATCCCTTCCAATCCGACCATGCCCCGCTTCCCCCTCCTCGCGGCCCTGTGCGCCTTCGCCACCGGCCTCCTCGCCGCCGACCCCGCGCTCGTCCTCAACGACGGCGACCGCGTCCTGCTGATCGGCGACGTGCTCATCGAACGCGAGAACAACTACGGACACCTGGAGAGCCAGATGCGCCGTTCCTTTCCCGGGAAGAACTTCGCCGTGCGCAACCTCGGCTACAGCGGCGATAGCCCCCTGGGCGCCTCGCGCGCCAGCTTCGATCCGGTCGCCCGGGGCGTCGACAGCCTGAAGGAACAGCTCGCCGTGGTGAAGCCCACCGTCGCGATCCTCGGGTACGGCATGGCCGCGAGCCTCGACGACCTCACCTACCGCCGCAACGACCCGGTCCTGAACCCCGACCCGGCGCGCTACGGCGTCGACCACAGCCCCGCCAAGTTCCGCCGCGAACTGACCGAGCTCATGGAGCTGATCGTCAAGGCCAGCCCGCAGGGTCAGGTCCGCTTCGTGTTCGTCGGCCCGATCAAGCACGAGGACCTGCGCGCCACGCGCCCCGGCCTGCCGGACCCCGCCGAGCACAACGCCCTGCTCGCCCAGTATGAGCAGGTGCTGCGCGAGCTGGCGGCCGAGCGGAAGGCCCCCTTCATCCGCGGGGAATGGAGGGAAGCGGGCGTCGACCTCGCCCAAGGCACGGACAACGGCATCCACCTGAACGAACGCGGCTACCGGGCGCTCGCCGCCTCCTTCGCCCGCCAGCTGGGCTGGCGCGGGGACGTCGCCGGCTGGGACGCCGAAACGAAGGCGCAGGCGGAACTGCGCGCCGAGATCCTGCGCAAGAACTCGCTCTTCTTCCACCGCAGCCGTCCGGCGAACTACACCTACATCTTCGGCTTCCGCCGCGGCGAGCAGGGCCGTAACGCGGTCGAGATCCCGAAGTTCGACCCGCTGGTGGACAAGGCCGAGGCCAACGTCATCGGGCTCTCCGCGGGCAAGCCGAGCGTGCTGCCGCCGGAGCCGAAGTCCGAAACCAAGCTCGCCGCGCTGCCGCCCCTGCCCAAGCCCGACTTCAAGCTCGAGCCGGGCCTGGAGATCTCGCTCTTCGCCGAAAACCCCTTCCTGGAGAAGCCGGTCCACATGAGTTGGGATTCGCTCGGCCGCCTCTGGGTCGCGACCTCCAACACCTACCCGCAGGTCAACCCGGACGACCTCGGCGCGCAGATGGAAGGCAACTCCGCCAAGTTCGGGCCGTCCACGGGCAACGACAAGATCATCCTCCTCGAGGACACCAACAAGGACGGCGTGGCCGAAACCTCCCGCATCGTCGCCGACAAGCTGCTGATCCCCGCGGGCGTGGCCCCGGACGGCGACGGCGGCTGCTTCGTCGGCGCGAGCACCGAACTCCTGCACCTGACCAAGCCGGGCGCGGACGGCCTGCTCGCCGAACGCCGCATCGTCCTCAGCGGCTTCGGCACCGAGGACACCCACCACATCATCCACGGGCTCCACTGGGGCGTGGATGGTCGGCTCTACTTCCACCAGACGATCTACATCCACTCGCACATCGAGACGCCGTGGGGCCTGATCCGCGCCAACTCCGGCGCGGCCTTCGCCTACGACCCCGCCCGCGAGCGCCTCGAAGTCCACTCCAAGGGCCTCGTCAACGCCTGGGGCCTGCAGGAAGACCTCGCCGGCCAGTCCTTCCTCACCTCCGGCGCCGACGGCAACGGCGTGAGCTGGGGCTTCCCCGGCGCGGTCCTCAACGCCACCGAAGGCGCGCGCCGCACGATCAGCAGCATCAGCCCCGGCTCCTACCCCAAGTTCTGCGGCCTCGAGATCGTCCAGAGCCCGCTCTTCCCCGCCGAGTGGCAGGGGAACGCGATCACGAACGACTTCCGCGCCCACCGCATCGTCCGGTTCGCCTTCAACGATTTCACCGCCGACGCCAAGCCGCGCTCCGGTTACATCACCAAGGCGCAACCCGACGTCGCGCGCACCAGCGACGCCGCGTTCCGCCCGATCGGGCTCGCGATGGGCCCCGACGGCGCCCTCTACGTGGCCGACTGGACGAACCCCATCATCAACCACGGCGAAGTCGACTTCCGCGACCCGCGCCGCGACAAGCAGCGCGGCCGCATCTGGCGCATCGCCCCGGCCGGCAGCAAGCCGCTGGCGTGGACCCCGCTCGCCGGCCGCCCGACGGCCGAGCTGCTCGGCAAGCTGACTTCCCCGAGCCGCTGGGAATTCGAGCAGGCCCGCCGCGAACTGCTGCGCCTGCCGGCCAAGGAACTGTCCGCCGCGGTCGTCGCCTGGGCCAAGGATGACGTGTCCCGCCGGCACGCCGCCTGGCTGCTGAGCGGCCGCGTCGACCAGACCGCCGACCTTGTCGCCCTGCTCAAGGGCGCCGACCCGGTGAACGTGCAGGTGGCCCTGCGCGAGCTGGGCAAGGCCCACGCCCAGCTGCGCGACGGCGACCTCGCCCTGATCGGCGCCCAACTGCGCCACGCCAATCCCCGCGTACAGCTCGAGGCGTTCCGCGCGCTCGCCCGCATCCCCTCGCCCGCCGCCGCGGAGCTGATCCTCGAGAACCTCCCGACCAACGCCGAGGACTCGTTCCTCGACTTCGCCGCGTGGACGAGCGTGAACGACACCGCCCGCTTCTGGCTGGCCGACCTCGCCGCGCGCCCCGAGAAGGTCGCCGGACGCGAGGCCAAGCTCGAGCGCGTCGTCAAGATCGTCGACCCCGTGGTGGCCGCGCCCTACATCAAGCAGCTCTTCGCCGGCCGACAGCTGGACGCCGCCGGCACCGGTCCGTGGATCGAACTGATCGGCCGCTCCGGAGGCGCGGCGGAACTGACCATGCTCTTCGCCGCGGTGACCAAGGAAGGCGCGCTGCAGCCCGCGGCCCGCGTCCGCGCCGCCGCCGCGCTCGTCGAAGCCGCCACGAGCCGCAACGCCCGCCCCGAGGGCGACCTCGCCGCGCTCGCCGCCTTGTTCAAGTCCGACAACCGCGACCTGCGCATCGCCGCCGTCCGCCTCAGCGGCGCCTGGAAGCTCGCGGCCTTCGTCCCGCCGATCGCGACCTTCGCCGGCCAGAACGCCGACGGCGGCCTGCGCGACCTCGCCTTCAAGGCGCTGCGCGACATCGGCCAACCCGCCACGGTCGCCGCGCTCAAGGCGCTGTCCGCGGAAACCCAGCCCCTGCCCGTGCGCCGCGGCGCCCTGATCGGTCTGTCCGTGCACGCCCCGGCGGAAGCGCTCCAGGTGCTCCCGGGCGTCTTCGCCCAACTGAAGAAGGATGAAGCCGTGCGCACCTGGCAGGAACTCTTCACCCACGCGGCCTTCGCGGGACGTCTCGCCAAGAAGTTCCCCGCGGACCTGGGCCCCGACACCTACGCGGCCGCCCTGCAGGCCGCCCGCGGCATGGGTCGCGGCGGCAAGCCCCTCGTCGACGCGCTCACGCCCCTCACGGGAGCCAAGGCCGGCGCCCGCGATTACGCCGCGGAAGTCAACGCGATGGTCGCGGCCGTCAAGAAGGGCGCCGACCCGACCGAGGGCGAGATGGTCTACCGCCAGAACGGCTGCGCGCTCTGCCACGCCATCGGCGGCGCCGGCGGCAAGCTCGGCCCCGACCTCTCCAGCATCGGCGCGAGCGCCCCGCTCGACTACATCGTCGAGAGCGTCCTCAACCCCGCCTCCAAGGTGAAGGAAGGCTACCATGGCTTCGCCTTCACGATGAAGGACGGCAGCGTCTTCAACGGCATCCCCGCCCGCGAGACCGCCACCGAGGTCATCATCCGCCCCGGACCCGGCGTCGAACTGCCCGTGACCAAGGCCAACATCGTGAAGCGCGAGAACATCGGCAGCCTCATGCCCGCCGGCCTCGTCGATGGCCTCGCCTTCGTGCCCAAGCGCAGCCTCTTCGCCTTCCTCGGCGAGATCGGCAAGCCCGGCCCGTTCGACGCCAGCAAGGCGAACGTCGCCCGTCTCTGGCTCTTCGACGACCAACCGCCCGGCGCGCTGGCGAAGTCCGCCGCGCCCACGCCGGTCTACACCCTGATCAACGGCCAGCTGCCCAAGGCCTTCAACCCGGGCCGCCTCTACGCCAGCGCCCGCTTCACGGCCTCCGCCGCCGCGACGAAGCCGCTGCAGCTCGCCGGCGTGAAGGCCGCCTGGCTGGACGGCAAGCCGCTGGAACTCGCCGGCGGCGTGGCCAAGGCCGCCATCGCCGCGGGCAACCACACGCTCACCGTCGAGGTCGACGGCGCCGCGCCTTTCTTCCGGGCGCAGTGCGACGACGTCACCTTCCTCGGCGACTGAGCGACCGCCCATAATCCCGTTGCGGCCACCCGGCCGGCGCGGCAGTCTTCCACCCGTGATGCCGCTCCACCTCCCCCGCCCGGCCGCCGCCGCGCTCCTCGCCCTCCTCGTCGGCTGCACGCCCACGGTCGAGGGACCGGCCGAGCTCCGGGTCGTCGCCGAGGACCTGCCCCTGCGCCTGACCCAAGAGGTGGCCAAGCGCGCCACCGAGAACAGCCCGGCGCGCTTCGCCGAAGTCGAGCGGGACGTGCGCCACATGCTGTCGCGCCGCCTGCACCGCACGGCCGAGAACCTCCGCAAGCGCGCGCAGTACCTCGAGTTGCTGGGCCGCATCCATGCGGAGCAGGGGGACTTCGCCGATGCCGAAGCCGCCTACCGCGAAAGCGTCGAGGCGTGGCGCTCCATCGCCGACGCCGCCGACGCCGAGGCCTTCGCCAACGCCCTCGTCCAACTTGCGGGCATCCACTACCGGCTGAACGACTACGCGCGCGCCTCGGCCGGCTACGCGGAGGCCATCTCGCGGGAGGAAATCCGGCTGGGGGCCGACCACGACGACCTGCTCGGCTTGCTGAGCATCCGGGCCGGCCTGGAGCTCAAGCTCGGCCACGCCGCCGAAGCCGAGCGCCTGCTGCGCCGCCAGCTCGAGACCATCGTGCGCATCCGCGGCGTCGACCGCCGGGAAGCCGCCTCCGTGATGGACCACCTCGCGGAAGCCCTCAGCCTCCAGGACCGCCGCACGGAAGCGGCGGAACTTCGCCAAAAGGCCAAGGAAATCCGCCGGAAGCTGTGCGACGAGTGCTGAAAAGGCCGCACGCGATCCAAACGGCTGCCGGAGAGGGACTTGGCAAGCGCCCTGCTTGACGGTGGGGTATTCCCGGGCAGACCGCCTAGGGAACATATCTCCGCCGATTGGGAACTCATTTCCATTGCCCTGCCCCCCTTGACACGCACCCCTTGACAGCCGTGGCCCGTATTTCCCGCAGATCCATCGACGACCTCCGCCAGCGCGCGGACATCGTCGCGTTGGCGGGCGACTACACCCAGATGAAGCAGCGCGGGCGCGACTGGTGGGGCCTCAGCCCGTTCAAGTCCGAGAAGAGCCCGTCGTTCAAGGTCAACCCGGAGACGGGCCTCTGGTACTGCTTCAGCACGCAGCAAGGCGGCGACGCCTTCAAGCTGGTGATGGCCCGCGAAGGCCTGGACTTCCCCGAATCCGTCGAGCGCGTCGCCACCCGCTTCGGCTTCCAGCTCGAGTACGAGAACGGCGGGGCCGACGCGAACGAGCGCTCGCTCCGGGGCCAGCTGCTCGAGATCCACGGCCTCGTGGCCGACTACTGGCGACGCTGCTTCCTGGAGGACCCGGTGCACGGCGAGTGGATCCGCGACTACTGGACGCGCACGCGCCGGTTCGACCTGGCGGTGGCCGACGACTTCGGGGTCGGGCTCGCGCCGGTGGACGATTCGAAGCTGATCGCCGGCCTGCTGAAGAAGGGCTTCACCAAGGAGGCGCTCGCCGGCACGGGCCTGTTCTTCGGGACCGACCGCATCCCGGACCCGGCCCGCTGGCGCTGCCGCTTCCGCGGCCGGCTCACGATCCCGATCCGCGACGTGCAGGGGCGCGTCATCGCCTTCACCGCCCGCCAGCTCGACATCACGCCCGCCGACGACCCCTCGCGCGAGGCCAAGTACGTCAACTCGCCGGAGACGGAGCTGTTCAAGAAGTCGCGCACCGTCTTCAACCTCGACCGCGCGCGCTCCAACCGCAAGGGCGACGAGCCCTTCATCCTCGTCGAAGGCCAGCTCGACGCGATCCGCTGCCACAGCGCGGGCATCCCCGGCGTGATCGCCGCCCAGGGCACCGCCGTCACCGAGGACCACCTGCAGCAGCTCCACCGCTTCTCGCAGCGGCTGCTCGTCTTCCTCGACGCCGACGCCGCGGGCCAGAAGGCCGCCCTGCGCCTGCTGCCGATCGGACTCAAGGAGGGGCTCGACATCCGCTTCCTCTCCCTGCCGGGCGGCAAGGATCCCGACGAATTCTTCTCGACCCAGGACGCCTCGCAGTGGACCGCCCTCACGAAGACCGCCCGCAGCGCGATGCAGTTCTGCGTCCAGTCGCTGGTGCCCGAAGGTTCGTCCAACCTGCCCCTGGCGAGCCGCCTCTCCCTCCTCGAGACGCTCTTCCCCATCGTCCAGCAGGCCGGCGCCGAGGAGATCGTCCGCGAGGCCCTCAACGAGGCCGCCCGCCACGCCGGCATCGGCATCCGCGAGATGCACATGGCCTACGAACGCCACGTCGCGACGGTCGCCGCGCAGCGCCCCGCCCTGCAGCTCGGCACCGCCGAGACCCCCGCCGAACCCGTTGTCAAGGGGGGGGGCTTGACAACCCCCGAGGAGGACCTAGTCCTTTTCCTCCTTCGGCATGACGCCTTCTTCGTCCCAGTCGCGCAGGCCCTCCCGCTCGATTGGATCGACCAAGCCGGACGCGGAGGCCTGCTCCTGATGGCCCTCCTCAACGAGGCCGTCCACGGCCACTTCAGCGGCGTCCGCGAGGCGCTCAACGCGCTCGACGACGACCTCCGCACGGAAGCCGCCCGGCTCGCCGCCGGCTCCTTCAGCCCCGCCGAGCAGCCCGACGAGGTCCTGCCGCACGTGAACGGCATCCTCAAGTCCTTCCACGCCCGCCATACCCAGGGCCTGATCCGCGCGGTCGACGCCCGGATCGCCTCCGCCGACCGGACGGACGTCGCCGCCCTCAACGCCCTGCAGACCGAGAAGATCCGCCTGCGCAAGCTGCATGGCGCGCCCCCCTCCCTTTCCCTCTGACCTAACCATGCCCGACAAGAACGCGAAGAAGAACCCCGCCAAAGGCGCCAAGGCGTCCGCCGGCAAGACGCCCGTGAAGGCCACCCCCGCCAAGACCGCGGCGAAGCCCGACAAGGCCGCGGCGAAGGCGACCGCCAAAGCGCCGGCCCCGACCAAGCCGGCGACCACGGCCAAGAGCCCGGTCAAGGCGCCCGTCGCCAAGGTGACCGCGGCCGCCGGGAAGGTCCAGGAACCGAGCCCGAAGAAGGCCACCCCCGCGGGGAAGACCCAGCCGAAGCCGGTGCCCATCGTCAAGCCCGTGCCGGGCGTCAAGCCGCTCGCGACGCCGGTCGTCCCGAAGGGCGTGAACGAGAAGGTCCAGCAGCTCGTCAGCCTCTCCAAGAAGAACGGCTACGTGACGGTCCAGAACATCAACGAGGTGATCCCCGACAGCGCCACCGACCCGGAGCTGATCGAGAACATCATGAACATCCTGGACAACCTCGACATCAAGCTCCTCGACGAGGACGAGG
>JACCEA010924831.1_pt1 | contig 14958 bp, 22 predicted proteins | sample 7449851 | NCBI WGS metagenome assembly JACCEA01 (sample SAMN15323453, study PRJNA562643) | freshwater metagenome | isolation source: river surface water | place: USA:Blue River Watershed | collected 2017-08-18 | reverse complement strand
TTTTATATCCTCTATAGTCTTTATCATTAAATCCGTATGATAATCTGAAATATACTAAGTCGTCATAATCTTCTATCATGATGACTATCCACGGACCACCAGACTGACACATATAATCATGTGATAATTTTTTTAGAGAACTTTGTAATTCTTTCTTATTATGATTATGAATGACAATTTTATGCCACTTTCGGGTTATAAGATATTCTTTACGATATCTCATTGTCTATAAAGATCATTAATATCTGGGGCATCATTATTATATAATTCAAGATCATTTATGTCATAACCATATAGCCTACTGTTAGAAGGATTAACCACATTATCTTTTAACCATTGTTTGCATTCGGATAATGTGCCTTCAAACACAGAAGACTGGCCTTCATATGGCACATAATGCATGATTGTATAACTATCCATTTGGTAAATGTAATTTATATTCACTATTTTGTCAATAGGATTTTTGGCGGAATGACTGGGACTCGAACCCAGAGAACGTAGGACATACGTTCGACAGATTAGCAATCTGCTCCAATACCATTATGGGACCATTCCGTGGTGCTATCGGAGAGGTTCGAACTCTCGACCTCTCCCTTACCAAGGGAGTGCACTACCACTGTGCTACGATAGCAGTTGGCGGAAACGACAGGATTTGAACCTGCGGAAGTTATTTCTAACTTCTCTCGCTTTCCAAGCGAGCGCCATAAGCCTCTCGGCCACGTTTCCTAAATATTGGCGGGCATGGTGGGATTCGAACTCACATACTCAACGGTTTTGGAGACCGGTTCATTAGCCAATTATGATACATACCCTTGGTTGTCATGAGAAGATTCGAACTTCTGGTCTTTCGATTATCAGTCGAATGCTTTAACCAACTAAGCTACATGACATCAGACAACTTGGCGGAAGACAGGAGAGTCGAACTCCTAAGGCGCTCATCACGCTCGACGGTTTTCAAGACCGCTACCATCGCCAATTGGTTTGGCCTTCCGCAAAATTGTCTGGAGGAAACGGTGGGATTCGAACCCACGAAACTCTTTCAAGTTCTTCTGTTTTCGAGACAGATGGGTTAAACCTCTCCCCCACGTTTCCTAAATAGTTTGGGACCACATTCCCTTCAAAGAATAATTTTATCCTGTGGTAGATAAAATCGGGAATATTTTTATTGAACGCAACCCCGAAGCGTCGGGGCGAACGAAACACCCCGTCAGATAATTGACGACCAACTGGTAATGGTGATGATAGTGTTTGTTTCCATATTTCTATTTATATAACTTAAAAGAAAATTTGTCAAATAGTTTTTTTCAGTATATAACATAAAAATGAGAACACCGTATAAACTTACTTTTTTCACATTATATAATGGATGGAGAGAGTTTCAGTTCAAAACATCTTATTCCAAATCACCAGAACAATATTATCATGAGATAATAACTTATTTCGATAAAAGCGCTATTGGTAAATTGATTCTAAATAATCAAATAGATTATACCTTATCTAATACCAAAAGTAGTATCATTGTTAATCTTACCGAAGATGAATATTTAATGTGTCAGTTTGCATTAGAAAATAATATGGAGTTGAAAAAATTATGACATTATATCATGGTGATTGTTTAGATATTATGAAACAAATAGATGACAAATCTATCAATATGATATTGTGTGATCTCCCATATCAGACCACCTATGCTAAATGGGATATCTTAATACCATTAGAAGAATTATGGAAAGAGTATGAAAGAATCATCACTGATGATGGAGCCATGATATTTACTGCTGTTCAGCCATTTACTTCAATGTTAGTAATGAGTAATATTAAACTATTCAGATGTGAATGGATATGGAATAAAGAGAATGCCAGTAATTTCGCAAATGCAAAAAACAACCATTGAAACAACATGAAACCATTCTAGTTTTTTCTAAAAAACAATCAGTTTATAATCCACAAATGACTGTTGGAAAACCGAATCATAAACAAGGAAATAGCACACATAATACATCAGAAACGAGATTGATTTCTGATCGAGTTAAAGATGATTTAAGTGGATTGAAATATCCAAAAACTATATTAAATTTCCCAAAGCATTCTCAATGTGGTCTTCATCCAACTCAGAAGCCTGTTGATCTGTTTGAATATTTGATTAAAACATATTCAAACGAGGGGGATACTGTATTAGATAATTGTATTGGTTCTGGAACTACTGCAATAGCAGCAATTAACACTAATAGAGAATGGATAGGTATAGAAAAAGACGAAAAGTTTTTCAAAATCGCGCAGAACCGAATTAATCACTTAATTTCAAATATTGGAGATTCATAATATGACTCTATGTCATTAGTAATAGTTATACCAAAATCTCTTATATTTCTTATAATTGATAAGATTAATCCGTAAGTATTTCTTCCAGATTTTTTACTTTCTATTGTGGTATCAACAATAAGTTTTATGATTGGTTCTGGAAACTCTGAAACAGAAAACTCAACACCATTGTCAATAAATGATTGTAATACTTTCTCGATTATATCATAATCAATAACATTATCTCTTAGAATTTTAAATCCATCGTATAGCTTTTCTTTATACAAGAAAATAGAAATGTCCTCATACGAACGTGAATTAAATACTCTTTTTGTATATTCTTGGCCACCGTCAACTGCAACATTACCGCAACCACATGATTTAAAATCATGTCTGGTTGCACTGTAAGGTCTATCTAAACATATGTTACATATAACTTGGTTTACAATTATCATATTACTCTCCTCGGGTTGTATGGATGAATTGTGAGGCCCACACTCTTATCCAGAATAAATAAAAACACTCTACTCCAGTAGAGTCTCTATTCCATATTGTTGAAAAACCAAAAAACTTTCGTTTAGGGTAAACCATAATCATTCTCCAATATAAAAGTCGCGCAATGCTATCGCATCTTCCAAAGCATTATGTGGAATCTTTGACGCATCCGCAGTCTTAAAGTCAGAATTAATAAAGCAAAAACTGCATTTGTCAAGCTTAATCATTCTACCCGGAGAGGTTATCATTAGATCAGCAATATAAACAATATCAGCAGGCCAGTCAGATACCAAAAGAGGAGATTCTATATCATTAAGATAATATTCAAGTCGTCTTGCTGCGACTTGACGAGATAATCTAGTAGAATCGCCAAGAACTGGAATAACATTATCTCTGACCCATTCTTCTGGTTTGTCCTTATAATCCAATATGATATATAAAGGTTTTAGGTTAGTATCTTCTGGGACAAGAGCAAATGAAATTAACTCTCCACCATGACCATTGAATTCACAATCTATAAATATTTTCATAGATTAATATTATCATATTCGGTATCTTTTTTTCAATAAATAACATATGAGTTATCTTTATGTAATAGCGGCATCCGATAATGGTCCGGTTAAGCTAGGATTATCTATCCATCCTGAGAAAAGAGTTAAACAACTACAAACAGGAAGTGTTGAAACCTATCATCTATATCACAAAGAACTTGTTGAAGTATCATGTCTTAAAAAGGCTGAAAAATCCCTCCACCGGTTATTATCACATAAAAGAATGAGAGGAGAATGGTTCGATCTCACTGTTACTGATGCAATTGATGAAGTTAAATTTATTCGAATGACCGAAGATTTAAGTCCTATTATTTAATATCTCTCTGATGAGAGCATCAACCTTGCGGCGATGATCTCTCATATATCTTTCGTATACGATTTTCTGATCCTTTTTAAAACGGTTATGTTGCATAGTTTCATGTTCTGTCATGAACAATTCTATAAAACAAATATATTAAAAATTTATTAAATCAGGGTTGTTACCATATCGTAAAGGCCGAATAGTCATTTTTATTTCTTGTTTAGTAAAAACATGGAACCCTTTTAAAACACGTCTGAATGCTAATTTAACAGGTGTATATACTGTGTTCCTACGAGTCAATTCAAAAAATCTATCATTTTTATTTAATGGTTGGGTATTAAGACCTCTATATACTTCTAGGAGATTAGTATCTAAGTCGATTACATAAACATATTCACATAATCGTCCATCGGCGGCAAACTTATAGCTATTACGCAATGATATTGTTTTATTATTATTGTATATCTTTTCAAGTATTTTCGATCCGAGATGATCATTATCAAACTCTTCATCAACCTTGTTTAAAAAATGCACCAAGGAAAGTTTGTCCTTAAACTTCTCTATGTCACAACCATTAAGGAAATTTAATATTGTTTTACCTTGACCTAATAAATTCCCACCATATTGGCATTGTGCGACTTTAACTTCTTTATTGTAAATTACAATTGTTAAGCTACAGGCCGACATTGCTATTCATCCTGTTCATGAATGCTTTAAGTGCATAATCTTCTTGAATATTTCCACAGATACTTTGGGCCATTTTCTCAATCTCTTGAACTGATCGAAAATCATTCTTACCCTCACCAACTCGTGCAAGAATATGCCACTTCCTAAAGCCTTTAAAGCGTCCTTGAATACAAAAGCGCTTATCGTCATCAATATGCTGAACTATGTTTAATTCAGCAAGATCACCTTTTTGTGTAAGATTTTTCATATTTTCATCATCCCTTTTACATTTCACCCATTCGCGTTTTACGAGCAGCGAGAATTTCTGCATAAAATTGGGCTGTCATTTGATCCAACTTCTTACGCTCTGCTGGCTTAAGCTTAGGTCGAATAGAACGACCATCACGAACCATCTTCTGCTCTGAGAAATCAGTTCCAAAACGCATAACCATTTCAACACGATCATCGTCCGACATGGCCTTGAGGAAAATACGATCTACATATTCATTACCGTCATTATGCTTATAGACATATACCCTATAGTAAGCCCGACCACCACGCTTGCTATTTTCAAGATATCGCTGTCCAAAATATTCCTTCATTTCTGATGCTAGAATTGTGCCACGTTCAGGATAAAGGCGAATCGGAAGAAAGCCAAAGAATGGCTCGTCTCGACGTGAACGACCAAATGTATTAAGAGGGGTTGAACCAATAGTCATAATTATCTCCTTTGATAATTTCTGATAGCATTTTATTTTATAATGTCAAGATTTATTTTGAAGCAGTAAGGTTTCAAACCTTCTTTTCCATATGGGAGTTGAACCCATCCTGACCTTGATCTAAAGTCTAGCCCCACGCTATCTGCTTCATAATCTTAATATCATAAATAATTACAGGGTCATTTAAATTCTTGTATCTATCATTGCATCTTCAACCCCAGCGGCATGAAGTTTAGATACATTGGTTATTTGAAAATGCATGTATTCTATACCCTTGACTATCCCCAACCATTGTGATCTTATAATACCAACACGCTGTTTAACTAATCGTAATTCTTGAACATCACTAGATGCCTCTGCATAATCTTTTGCTTGAGAATATGTCAATGAACGTTTGTAATGTTCCATGAATTGAATAACAGATTCGTTCAAAGCACATTTTTCTTTTTCTTCAATATATTCAAGAATAGCTTCTAAGTCTTGTAATTGAGCATATCTATGTGCATGCATCCCCGGAATTTTTGAAGCCAAACTTACTATTTTACCTTGGTAATCTAAATCTTTGGATGCAGTATTATATAACTTTTCGTAATAATCTACCGCATCCAAAACTGCACTAATATCAGATTTTGTTTGAGGGTTAGCCTCAACCACCAATCTATATTTGTTCATTTACCACACCTCATCCTCGTCTTCCAAAACAACATTATTTTGTAGAGCATTGTCGATATATGGGTCTTCTCCTTCTGCTTCGTTTAAATCAGAAATATCAACTCCGTTATTAATAAATGCTCTTACCAGTCTTTCAGAGGCTTCGGTTTTGTTACTAGTATTAATAAAATCCTCTAAATATTCCCATATCTTTAATAATAAAACTGCATTATCGTCCATAGTGTTCTCCTTTTTCTCTATATATCAAATAGTAATTACAAATTCAAAATAAAAATATCATTTCCAGAATTCCATATTCTATCATATCCACGTTCTCTCATAATATCTAACTCAGATTTAGTTGAATCGAAACCTTGCTTTACTAACTTAGATTTTTGAAATGAATATCTCTGGAATCTATTACTATAATCAGTATAATAATAACCAGATTGTGTTACTCCATTATGCTTAAATCCAAGCTTTTTATAAGTAGAACCAGTAAACCATCTTCTATCACAATATGAAAGTAATTCATTCTGTATTTTGAAATAATTTATGGAATGCTTAAGAAGCTTTTCTGGGCCACCAATAATATTCAAATCATATCGAGTGCATAGTCTAGTAAGTTCCCATCCTGATCTATTGATAGATTTTCTGTTCTTTGAAAAGGTCATTACTGACACCAATTCATCGCCATAATATAAGCCCATATTGTATTTCGTAGGTGATCCTTTACCTTGTAGATGATTGTTCTCTATAAAATCAGCACATTCTTTCCATGTAATATTTTTGACCACGCAGTTTCTCGCAAATATCCTCGTCTTCACATAGATACCAAGAGCACTTCCTATTATTGATTTACATAATTCTTTCTTATTATCCCACTCATCACTATAAACTTGGAATAATCTTATATTCTTTTCTCTACATTCATTTTGCTTATTAAGGTGATAATTTCGAGATTTTTTGCCACTAAACTCTGAATGGTAATATAAACCATCAACTTCAATTCCAACATTAGATTCTTCTATAAAGAAGTCCAATTCTTTGGGTTTAATCACCCTTCTATTGTTCCTCTCTAAGTTTATACCAGATAACCAGTTACTTATTTCATCCTCATATGAGGAACCGACATTAAGGGAAAATATATCTCTAATTTGTCTCTTATCGGCTATTTTGCTAATTTGGGTAGAAGATATACCAAGTTCCTTAGCAACCGTTTCAAATGACTTATTTTCGCAGAATAACTTGAATGCTTCTTCATTATCAATCAAAGCTATAGTAGATTTTGACAGATGTAATCTACCTACATTAGATACCCCATATTTTTGAAATATGATGTCTGATATATATTCATTATTCTTAAATATATTATCAACCCCATATCTATCAAACATAGTCACTTTTGATTTTTCTCTAACTGAATCTGATGAAATATGGTGTTCATTTCCATATTTTAATAATGAAGTTTTCTTTCGTTTATTAATAACTTCTGGATTATTAGTAAAATGATCAACTCCATATTTAGCCATTGAGATATCTTTAATCTTATCTTTATACTCGTCTGTCTGTGAATAATAATCCACATTATACTTCTCTTTAACAGTTGATTTTATTTTGTCTTTTATCATGGATGACGAGAATACGTTCTCACTACCATATCTTAAAAGATTAGTTTGATTGGCTTTTTTTCTAATATTAGCATATCCATCTGCACCGATGTTATCAACTCGTTTTTTAATAGCATTCTTCTTAGCTATGTTCCTGCACTCACAATCTTTAACATGACATACATTACTATATCCTTTGTTAAAATTTATAAACAATAATTTATTGTGATTGATACAATAAGGAACTGTATTATGGTGATATATATTATAAAATACTTCATTAACAGAAGTGGGAGGAACTTTCTCCTCCCACCATTGTAAATATTCTATATTTCTGAAAAACTTAAGATATGATGTTTTATAACCATATTCAGAAATAATTCGTATTATATCATTCTTCGTCATGATCTTCATGTATAGGCTCTATCGCTTCGTTTTCAATATCATTATCCGTTTCCGCCATAATCATATCAATATACTTAGCATTTTCAGCTTGCTTCCATTCTTTTCTATAGAGTTTGATTTCTAAACCTTCTTTATTAGTATAGGCATAACGATTTCCATCTTTCTTTAATGTTCCTCTTTTTTCTAAATAATCAAACATCCCTGCATATGGAGATAGTCCAGTATCATATGGAATTTCGATTTCAATCTCTTCGAATGGTTTAGCGAATCTTGATTTAACAACCTTAACTTTAGATCGTATACCACGAGTCTCTTTTATTTTTACTCCATCTTCATCAGTCTTAAGTTTTAACTTATTCATAGACATTATTATAGAAGAGGCAAAGATAAAACCAGAACCTCCACTAATAACATCATCAGGTGAATACTGATTCTGTGATGCGTATACATGGTTAGTTGCAACTATTCCTACAGGATGTGGCCCAAAAGTCTTTAAACATTGGGTAACAAAAGCCTTTAATTGTTTAGCTTTTCTACCCATGTCGCCTTTCATATCACCTTTTTGGAACTGTTCTACTTCTGTTGGAGTATTAAGCATTCCGAGAGAGTCTATAACAAATAGAACTTTCTTTTTTTCGTGATATTCTGCGTCTTTATATTCATCTAGATATTGTGACATAAAGCTATCTACTAGTGTTGCGCAATCATCTACTAATGATACTGGGAATCTAATGAGATATTCTGATGATGTATCTACACCAGCTTTAATTAGCCATTCTTCATCTATTGCAAATTCAGAATCTAGAATGATACATAGAACTTCTTGTTTTATTGCTTCTTTAACAATTGATCCACATGTTAGGAAAGATTTTCCTGATCCAGATTCACCTGCGACTGTTGTTACTTTACCTAACGGGATTCCTCTAAAGAATGATCCTGATATAAGTTTATTAATAACATAACAACCAGTTGAAATCCATACTTTTGGATCATGGTAGCCCGATACTATACCCAAAGATTTACTTACGCTTCTTTTAAATTTATCGATATTAAAATTTTTCATGTTTCTCCTAAAGTATAAAGGAATAGTCGCGCTATTGTTATAACGCGACTATCATTGAGTTAACCGTTAGATTTAGCTCTTAATCTTGCGATGATATCATCTGCACGTTGTTTAGATGTATCGGCAGTGTTTTCCTGAACTACTTTTGGTGTTTCAGGAGCAGCTTCTTCCTTAAGTTCCTTTATTGGTGAGGATACATTTGAATTTGAACTATCCGACTTGTTTGTATATGGACGGTAATACTTACCATATGATTCCATATCAAATGGATTACCATCAAAACTATCCTTAAACATGGCCTTGATGGCTTCTATTCCATCAGCATCAGGTTTTGCACCTAATGATTGCTTAAGATCAAATAATCCAAATTTTTCAATAGCATTACGTTCAAATTCTGATAATGAACGTGGTCCAGCCATTGACCAGTTGGATGTTCCATAGTTTGCGTATTCACCCTGCGTAGTTTTATTGATCTTGAAATCTCTTCCTTGATCATAGTCAGTTGGGAGCATGGTGAACTCAGGGTCCATCAGAGAATTGTAAATGATGTCATATATTGACTTGTTGATTACCCATTTACGTATTGGATTTTCTGGTTCATTTTCCTCATCAAGAGAAGAATTTACTTTGAATCCTTGGAAAATAAAGCTTCTCTTTTTCCAATATGTTCTTGCTATAGAGACTTCTGCTGGACTACCCTTCCATAGTGGTTTTGTTTCAGCTTGAATTGGACATTCCATCCCAAACATATTCAAACATGGAACGGTAACTTCAACCTTCTTATTGGTTGGATAGTCACCACCAACAACTCCATCAAATGGCATTTTTACTACTTGTCTTTCAACCCAGAATAAATCATTGTTTACATCACCATCTGGTAAAAATCTAGCAACCGTAGATGTCCCAACTGGCATGTCCCAGAATGGAAAAGATGCATTATCTCCTGTTGATGATGTTTTGGGTCTGTCTTTATCGTTATTGCGACTTTGCGCTTCTTGTAAACGTGCGCGTAATGTTTCTATACTCATATTCTTTGCCTTTTCTTTTGCCTATAATAAAATTATGGTCTTTGCCTATTGTCATTGCTGACTAAGTATTTATCAATATTCAATCAGACTGGTGCCATAATACTAAAGTAATTGTTAAGTTGCATTATTTATTTTCGTAATATATATTAAAAAAATGATCCAAGAAATAGACATAGAAAATGCAACTATATTCAAACTACAGTATCCAACTGATGAATTCAATACATTGAAGAATACCATAGATTGGTATGGAAAATATATAACTATATATGGGAAACGAATATTACAACCGAGATTGATTTCATTTTATGGCGACAGTAACATCAAATATAAATATTCTAACTCCACTCTTACTGCTACACCATGGAATGAAATTCTATTAGATATAAAGAAGAATTTATTTGATATTCTTCAAATAGAATTTAATTGCGTGTTATTGAATTATTATCGAGATGGAAAAGATAGTATTGGATTTCATTCTGATAACGAACGATCATTGGGAGATAATCCAACCATTGTATCTTTAAGTTTTGGTGGAACCAGAACTATGATTTTTAAGAATGATATGGAAAAGCACTTCGTTGAGTTGAATAATAGAGATATATTGATTATGATGGATGATACTCAAAAAAATTGGCTCCATGGTATTGAAAAAGAAAACACCATGGAACCGAGAATAAATTTAACGTTTAGAAATATTATCGTCTGATTCCAGATAATCTAACTAATCGGTTTATTTCATCTTTATCATCTTCACCTTTGATATCATTAGTTAAATCATCTGATTTATTATTAGGTAATAGTATGTCTTCTGATGTTAATACATTTTCTTCTATAACATCATGTGCAGGAGTTCTAAATGGTGCTGAACCACTATCAGGATGAAACCATGCTTTTCCATTATTCATGATAACAAACTCGCCTGTGTATACAGTGTCCGATCCTTCTCTTGTGGCTTTTCCTCTGAATGAGTTCTTTATATTAGTTTGATCCAATTCAGACAGAATTTGTTCCTTATCTACGAACTCATCTTCATTTAAACCATCTTTAACCGCTTCTATATCAATTAATCCTATTGCTTCACTACGGCTGACCCGATTACCATCTTTATAATAAGCATAATGATCTCTGTTTTTGAATTGCCCCTCGTAAACTACCGCAATACCTTTTCTCATATTACCAACAACATGACCTACTAGACCTTCTTTGGCTTTGCGTTCCATTCTATTGAGGTTATTTTCTTCTTGACTTTCATTTAGAACAGGATCGTCGATTTCATCGATGCCTATTTCAGAACCTAAGGATTGGTCAATCAAATCACCATCAAAATTAAGTGTATCAACTTCATCTTCTGATGTATCTTGGTTCTCAATATCATAACCCTGTTCTTCCAAATGAGATATAATTGATTCTATCAAATCATCAAAATTTTCTTCAATTTCCATGTTTTTGAGATATGATTCTAACGTATCTTTCATATCAGGAAAATTAATAACCTTTATACTACTACCGTATCCAAACTTATCTCCTTGCATAACCAAGAAGTCTTCAATATTGAAATCAATAACTGATTCTGTTTCAAAAAGCGCATTTATAGAAGTTGAATCAAACCATTTAGCAAACTCTGCAACTGACTCATTGACTATAATACCGCTTTCCTTTAGTTGAATTTGATAACCATACTCTGATTCATTATTTGAAGATTTTTCAACAGCCCTTATTGCAACGGTTGCAATTTGCTTCCTTAGATTATCTATTCTACCCATATCAATATCATCAGCAACCCTTGATAACATATTACCAATTCCGGGATAGGTGCAAACATTAGATATTTCGGCTAACTTTATAACCATAGGATCACCGGATGGTCCTATTTGTGGAAATTCAGGAACTTTTCTTATTTGTAAAATTCCTTTCTTAAAATCTTCCCATGCTTTCTTTTCAACTTGAACATCCCCAATAGCATGTAAGACTACTAAATCGTCCTTAGCTTCCGTTAAGGTAGAACTACTAACGATCTTGATAGCTCTATTAGCAAGAGTTTTGAATATACTTGATTGATCACCATCTTCCAATTTCTCAGCAACTCTTGTTAAGGCTACCGATAATCCATCATCCATAATCAATGCTGCAATTATATTCAACTTAATAGCAAGAGGATTAGCAGATGGCCCCATCTTCGGATATTCTGGTTGTTTTAGTAAACGCAATGAGGGTTTATTATCATCAATGAAATTATTCCATGCATTTTCTTCTACATCCACACCCAAAAGCCCTAAATGAACCATCGGTTCTTTCTTTTCTTTTAGGTTTTTTGCAACCATTCTACAAGTATCTCGATCTATCACGCTATTTTCCTCCAAATTCAGTTTACTCATTACTTCTGTTATTGTATTATCAAAGTCACCATCTTCAGTAATTACTTCAAGATGATTTTTATGTATTTTGTAATTACTATATACGGCTTCGAAAATTTTCCTTATTTCAAATATTCTATTTTTACAACTAGAAGATATATCAGATACATCTTCCGTTATTATCTTTTTATTATCTCTTATATATTCCAGAACGGTTTTAAGACTATGTTGCTCTTTCGAAAGTTCACATATCATAGTTCCTTTTGTGTCTGACCAGCTTCCATCATTATCAATATGTCTCAACATAGCCTTACCTGCTTTAAGATTGGAGGTGGGCATGAGGAATCTTTCTTCTTTTTTATTTTCAATCATTATCTTTTTTATATTGCGGCCTCTTGCTCCTATCTTACTTTCATCGACCGAATCATTATGCCTAACAATCATTTTAGCATTAGGTAATTTTAAATAGCTTGATTTTGTGCTACCTTCCATCTTTTTATAACTTTCTAAAATATTACCATTTGCGAAATCTTTAGGATTTAGATTACGATCATATTTATTAACTGAAAAACTGATACCAAATTTTGAACTGGTGGTTCTTAACGTGTTAATAAGACCTTGAATGGAATTGATATCAACAGATTTTCCAAATTGAACTCGAAGTTCACTGTTCTCACCATCTTCCTCAATGGTTACAATAATATTATGCCTATCAGTGAAAAATCTAGTTGCTGATGTTGGTTCATAAACACGCATACCTTCATTATCAAATGGTATTACTTCATAGTCATAACTACGTAAGGTTTTAAAAACTTCATCTGCTACATTCTTTATATTAAACACGAATATATTACTCCATCATTTATCAAAGTATTTATCCAACTGGTAATGAATAAATACCTCATGAGAAAATATATAGACATCATAAACTTAATGGAAGCATTAGCTGTTCAACAAGATGGATATGTTATTGAATATATCAATAATTCAAGTGAAGAAATACAAAGAATTGCGGTTCGACAAAATGGATATGCTATTCGATATATAAATAATCCCAGTGAAGAAGTTAAGAAACTGGCATCTCAACGATAAATAAATGAGGAAAATATTAAATGGATGATATATTAAAACACCTTAATGACAAGTATGTAGAATTCAACAAGTCTCTTTTTGATAATAAACTTCCTAGAATTCCTATACAATGGGCTAACCTTAAACATGCAGGAGCATTAGTCTCATACAAAGTTATTAATCATGGCGGAAAGAAATATTATTATGATGGATCAATGGTTATGAAAATATCTTCCAAATATAAGAGAACCAAAGAACAGTTAGAACCCTTGTTATTACATGAGATGATACATGTTTATGAAGTGATAATTGAACGAGATGTTACATCAAACCATGGTGCATTCTTTTTAAAAATGAGAAGAGTATTAAGTGCAATATCAGGAATAGATATACCATTGACTGATAACACCTCAGGATTAGAACTATCTAATAAAGAAATAAAACCATTAGCCTTGTTAGCAATTATATTCGATGATGGCCGGAAAGCATATGCTTTAATGTCTGTTACTACGGCTCATAATAAAATTAATGATATTCACAAATATTGGTCACAAACAAGAAATAGACATGTTAAATTACTGATTGTTAAATCACCGTTATGGATGGAAAAAGCAGCTAGAATTCCTTTACAACGTGCAATTAATAAGTTAAAATTGTTTACGTTGTCTGATAATGATTATAATGATGCTATGAATAATTCTGAGATTTTATGGGTTAACAAACAAATTGACGAATGATTCTTTATGGTTTAATACCATAACAGGAGATAAATCATGTCAATGCGAAAAGCAATTAATCAAAAATGTAAAGAATGCAGTTATGACCCATTTGATAAGGGAACGTGGAGACAACAAATTGAATCATGCGGATGTGTAAATTGTCCTTTGTATGAATATCGACCACGAAGTGTAGGAAAGAAAGTTGACTAGGTTTATCAGTAAATTCAGATTTTGGTTGATGACTATGTTTTTATCATTATTAATGATATTTTTGCCGTATACGGAATTTATTAAGGTTTTAATAATTTCGATAACAGCAATTTTACTGTCTCATATTCTTTATAATAGGTTTCCTGTTTTGACGTATAAAGGATTATTACCTATGTTTATTATATTCCCAACTTATAAAGTCAAAAGACCACGACCATACTCTACCTTAATTGATTTTCATAAATTAGATTATCCAATATATTACGATAATAATTATTTTTATTTCCGCAAGGAAGAGGAATTAATAATGTTTTCAATGAGTCATCTATGATATAAAGAATATTATTTATAGGAGATGAAAATGGAAATAAAATTCGAGATATCTGATGAATTAACGGTAACTAATCAGACCATACGATTACATCTTAGGGTTTCAGGTCAATCATTAAGCGACTCTAAAGATGAGATAGACAATCGAATTGTTACTATATGTAAGAAATTTATGGATGTTGATTGGACATATTCTAATTTTACATTTGGTAATAATGGAATGACTTTCTCATCTGATGCTTATTGTAGAATACCATCAAAGCATAATGATAAGTTAGAAAATAAAGTGAGCGCAGTTAATGATAATTATACTGCAATTACTATTTTAGATATTGATTCTAATATACCTTCATATGATATCAGAGACGCAGAAAGCGATTTAAGATTGAAACTTATTGAATTATGTAAAAAAGAGAGTGTAAAGTTATCAGGAGAAATAATCTCAATAGATTTCACTGATCAAAATCTATCAAATCAAAAG
>JACCEA010064429.1_pt1 | contig 14961 bp, 10 predicted proteins | sample 7449851 | NCBI WGS metagenome assembly JACCEA01 (sample SAMN15323453, study PRJNA562643) | freshwater metagenome | isolation source: river surface water | place: USA:Blue River Watershed | collected 2017-08-18 | reverse complement strand
CGTTTGCGGCATTTCCACTAATATTACCCGTTACTTTAGATCCTGATACTCCAGCAATTTTAGCGTCGGTTACATTGGCATCCGTTATTTTCGCTGTTGTAATAGCATTGCTGGCAATATCTGCCGTAGCAATGGTTCCATCAGCAATTTTTGTACTTGTAATCGCCCCTGTTGCAATGCTAGGTGATGCAGCAGTTCCTGTTAAATCACCAGCTAATTGAATCTTACCTTTTGTTAAAGCATCTGCATCAGCGATCGTAGCGGAAGCAACCTGGTTGTCAACATAAACTTTTACCGCATTTTGAGTCGGATAATAGGTATCGCTAGTTCCTAATGTTGTGGTTGTAGACTTATTTGAAACGTTTTCTTTATTGGCCAAACCCGGTACCGTTGGAGATGCAGCTGTTCCGCCTAAGTCTCCCGTTAATTGAAGTTTACCTTTCGTCGTTGCGTCTGCATCAACGATGGTTGCAGAGGCAATAAGTCCTTGTACAAAAGCAGTCGTTGCTAAGGCTGTCGTGTTGTTTCCTGAACTTTGAGTCACCGCCGTAGTTCCCGTAGGAAGTGAAGGTGTACCAGTAAAAATGGGGGAGTTTCTATCTGCTTTTGCGTCAACGGCAGCTTGAAGTGCAATACCTTGTGTCGCTTGGTCCACATAGGTTTTAACGGCATGAACAGAAGGGTATTTCGTATCTGAAGCCGCATCTGTGGAAACACTTGTTGATTTATTGCTTACATTTTCCTTGTTCGCTAATCCAGGAACTGTTGGGTTGGTGGCCGTCCCACCTAGGTCGCCGGTCAATTGCACTTTTCCTGAAGATAAAGTGGTCGCATCAGGAGCTCCCGAAGCAACGGCAATGCTTACTGCATTATCAACATACGATTTCGCAGCCCGTTGTGTAGGGAATAAAACATCAGACGGAGAGCCTCCACCTAGGTCTGTCGCGGCAGATTTGTTTGCTGCAGATTCGTACGTACCACTTAAATTACTGACCGTAGTTGCGGTTGATTCTGTGATGTTTTGAACATATCCAATCTGCGAAGTCAACGTATTAGTCGTATTGGTTAATTTGGTATTTGTTGAATTGATTCGGTTATCGTGATCGGTTAAGGTATTGTTGATGTTCGTTATATCTGTCTTAACCTGCTTATCCAATGCCTCGATGGATTGATTGACAACAAGAAATTTTCCTTCGTTTGTTGATTGATTGTCTGCAATTGCTTTCGCATTTGTTGCAATATTAGTCTTCAATGGGTCTAAATCTCTTGGTACTAAATAGCCTGAATCGTTGTTGAATTGACTTAGGTTTTTAGGGGAATCACGTACGTTTTTATAATCTACCGTTTCTGCATACAAGGCGTAGGGCGTGAAATTTAAATTTTGGTTACTTACGACTGTGAATTTTGATCCCCCGTCGAAGTTGACGGCTACCAACAAAGATTTCAATTCTGAATCCCAAATGATGGAATCGAAGGAACTAAATTTACTAATTCCACTCGCTGTGCTCGAATTGGAAAGGGTTGTAGCACCTGTTCCCACGGTCAATGATATGAGACCAAACTCATCCGTTGTTGTTTGTTGGATTTCTTCGTAATCAATCCCGGAGGAAGATTTTAAAGTAAATCGAACCCACACTTTTCCATTGGAAAGGGGCTGGCCTGTTACTGCGATACCTGGAACTTCAATGGTATTGGGGTCCAGGATAACTGCTTGGTAATTCAGTCCCTTTTTCTGGCCAAAAGCCGCCAGTAAACTAAATTGTAGGACAAATAATAGAATTGTTTTTTTCATCGTATTAAACCCGGGTTAGCGGGGTGTATTTAAAGAACTTATTGGAACCTAAACCTTAGAATTTGGATATTTTAAGGCCAATACTTAGTGTTGTGGGGGTGAAATTTAAACTTGGTTTTCCTGCCGACCAGCCGTGTAATGTGCTGTTTTTTTGATAGGAAATGAATACAGAGGTTTTTTCGGTTAATAACTTGTGGACTTCAATGTTATAGCCTAGCATAACATGTATGGGGTTGAAATTTTCATTATCCGCCAAATTATAATTGATGTTTTTGCTCGTACTTATTTGCGATTGAACACCTGTGAAGAGCTTTTGGGCTCCCAAATTTCCTTGAAGCGCAATGGAAAACCCTTTGTAAACTTTTACTTCGGGACCAAAGGCGGCATGAAGTCCAATAAAGTTGGTCTGGTAATTGAGAATGATGTTTTGAATATCTCCAATTGCATTAAATTGATTAATATTCAATCCTAATTCATAACGGAACAAACTGGCAATTTTCGCCAGTTTCTGATGATTTCCGAAAAATATCGCTGTCTTAGAGAACTTCGAAATCAAATCTGTTGTGTCAATTAACTCTTTGTTGAATCGAAAAGAAGCATGCATCCCACCAAGCGGTTTGATGTAGTCGATGACATCTCCCGTCGAACTTTTATATTGGTATTCGGTACTATTTAGGCCGACAGTCCATTTCCAATGTTGTGCCTGGATTTGCAAGCCTACGATACTTAGTAATGCTATTAAGTAGATTTTTTTAATCATTTCTATTCAATCTTGATTGCATGGAAATTTTCCATAATTCAAAATTAACATAGTATTTGCAAGAGGTATTTTATTTTGGCTTGAGTATGTCCTACTTTTCGAAATTCGGACAAGTTTGTGTACTAATTCATCCCTATGGATGTAGTTTTATAACCCCTGACTTCAGTCTGGGGACTAAATACGATTGTGCTAATCTTCTTTGGCAAAGCTTTAATTATTACCAATTTTGAGATGCGAAGCATCGATTCCCTAGGCTGAAGCCCAGGGTTATATTTGTTTTGTAGAGACGCGATTTCGCGAAGCCTCTTTGGCAAAGCTTTAATTATTACCAATTTTGAGATGCGAAGCATCGATTCCCTAGGCTGAAGCTTAGGTTTTTTTTGTTTTTTACAGACGCGAAGTATCGCGTCTCTACAAGGAAAGCGCCATAACCACATTCCCCTTTGGAGTCCCCAATTTCGTTCCGCCGCATGTCACGACAATGTACTGTTTACCATTAACCATATAGGTTGATGGAGTTGCAAATGAAGCAAAGGGTAGCGGATAAGAGGCCAAGAGTTTTCCTGTTGTACTTTGGTATATACGTAAGGTGGCATCTTTCGTTGCGGCTATGATCAGCAACCCACTTTTCGTTAGGATGGGGCCTCCATAATTTTCACCTCCCGTATTATCTTTTATGCCTTGATTGACTAATGCTGGTTCTGAACCGAATGGAATTTTCCATAGGTATTTTCCTGTATTCATATCGATCGCATTAAGTGTTCCCCAAGGTGTACTCAAACCGGGTAGGCCATCTTGATCTAAGAATTTATTATAGCCTGTCATTTGATAAGGAATTTGGATGGCTGAAGTTGTTGATTCGATTTCCTTGGGTGTTAATCCTTGAATGTAGGTTGCAATTGCATTTTGTTTTTCTGGACTTAAGTGCCCGAAGCCCGGCATCATCCCTTTGCCTTGTTTGATGAGTTGGGCGATGTAACTCAACTTCTGTTTTTTTTCTATACCCAATAAATTAGGATAGCCGGAACCAGGATTGCCCTTGCGGTCTGCTCCATGGCAATTCGCACAATTTTGTAGGTATAAACCTTCACCTGTATTTACATTACTAGCTTTGTTTTTGACCATCTTTTGGACCCAGCCCATTTCATTACTATTGATGTAGATGATTCCCTTTTCAGAATCTGCGCCAGCACCTCCCCATTCGCCACCTCCATCAAATCCGGGTAGAATTAAGGTGCCTTGTTCGCTGGGGGCAGCATACCAAGCACGTTTGAGTTTAGCTAGTTGGGCCGACAGCTCGTTCCTGTTTTTGGCATAAGGACTTACATCGTTTACATTGATTTCGTTCGATAAACGTGCATAGGGTTTTGGTAATACGGGGAATGGTTGAGTGGGCCAAACGTGTTCGCCAGGTAATCCTGATTTGGCAACGGATTTTTCGATGATGTTAAATAAGGGTTTTCCAGTCACTCGATCGAAAATAAATACAAAGCCCTGTTTAGTGATTTGTGCAACAGCATCGATTCGTTTACCATTTCGGTTTACCGTAATCAAATTAGGTGGCGCAGGTAAATCGCGATCCCAAATATCATGGTGAGTAGTTTGAAAATGCCAAAGACGTTTTCCCGTTTTTGCATCTAAAGCTAAGAGGCAATTGGCATATAAATTTTGCCCCTTCCGATTCCCTCCCCAAAAATCATATCCCGCAGATCCTGTTGGAACATAAACGATTCCTCTTTTTTTGTCAACAGCCATTCCTGCCCAGTTATTCGCAGCTCCCGTATAGGTATTTTGATAGGCATCTTTTGGAAAGGTCCCATATCCTTTTTCACCTGGATAAGGAATGGTGTGAAAGGTCCAAGCAATTTTACCTGTGTAAATATTGAATGCTCGGATGTCGCCCGGTGCCGCATCAGCCCCTTCGGAAAGGCGAACGGGCATGATGATTACATCCCTTACAATGGTTCCTGGTGTGTTTGAAATGACGAATTTGTCTTGTGCGATTTTTGGAAGACCCGTGTGTAAATCTACCTTTCCATGATCCCCAAAGCTCTCAATGGCTTTGCCTGTTTGCGCATCTAAAGCCCAAAGATTTGGCCCAGCCGTATATAATATACGCCCTTTTGCATAAGCTAATCCCCGCGAGGTACTAGCCCAATTTTTTAAAGGATCACCAAATCGCCAAATTTCCTTCCCTGTTGCTGCATCCAAGGCAAAGGCCTGCACGGAAGCACTCACACTGTAAAGTATGCCATTTACGGTAATGGGATTGGCCTGCATTTGGCCCGAATCCGGAAGTGCATAAGTCCAAGCAATTTTTAATTGGGCCACATTACTTTCATTGATTTGTGTCAATGGGGAATAATGATTGCGGTCTGGGCCACCTAAATATTCCGACCAATCCTGGTCCGTTTCTGTTGACCATCCGAAAAACAAGAAACTGATGGCAATAATATAAAATGCTTTCATGGTCAAAGGTTTAAACTTTCCTATGGGGGACTAGGACGGTTGTTTTAATTTGTCAACTTACATTTGTAGATTGCTATACTATCTAAACCTTGAAATTTATGAAAATTCTGTTGCAGAACTGCCTGCTGTTGCTCTTTTTTATGTTGCAATTTGCTTTGGTAGGCCAAGTATCCATTCAATCTGTTTTCGTTGAGAATCAAATTAATCCGCAAGGAATTGCGTCGGTAGCTCCGCGTTTTTCTTGGAAATTAGCATCAAATCAACGTAATGTGGCCCAACAAGCTTATTCGATTCAGGTAAAATCGGGATCTAAAATTGTTTGGAATTCAGGAAAGGTCATGTCAAATCAATCCATTTTTGTTCCCTATGCTGGCCTTGCTTTGGAATCTAATCGGCAATATCATGTTGCTGTCCAAGTTTGGGATCAAGCGGGAAAAGCAAGTGTTGTTTCGAAATCAAGCTTCTCAACGGCTTTTTTAAATGTGGCTGACTGGAAAGCCAAATGGATTAGTTCGGGTATCCCAGCTGATAAGGAGGCTGGCCCTGTTCCAATTTTTACTAAAAGTTTTGTAGCAGCTAAGTCTGTCCGACAAGCCCGATTATTTATTACATCTCGTGGTTTATATGAAGCGTCCATCAATGGAAAGCGCGTAGGGGATGCCTATTTGACACCGGGTTGGACCAGTTACAATAAGCATTTACAATACCAAGTCTATGATTTAACGGCCGATATAAAGAAAGGGGAGAATAAATTGGATGTTTTAGTTGGTTCAGGTTGGTTTCGTACCCGCATTGCTTGGGAGAATAATAAGAATTTTTATGGCAATCAAACGGCTTTGTTAAGTCAATTGGAGCTAATCTACACAGACGGTAGCGCTGAAACCATTGTTTCAGATGGTTCATGGAAGGCCGGTTTAAGTTCAATCGTGTCCTCTGAAATATACGATGGAGAGGTGCAAGATTTACGCAATAAAGTTGTTCATTGGACGCCTGTTATCGAAACAAAAGCGTCTTTTGATGTACTAAAAGCCCAGATTAACGAGCCGATTCGCAAACAAGAACAAATTGCTGTTAAGCGTGTTTTGCATACGAAGTCGGGGAAAGTAATTTTAGATTTTGGCCAAAATATTGTGGGTTGGGTAAAGTTTAAGGCGCATGGGCATTCGGGCCAACAGGTTAAATTCTCGCATGTGGAAATGCTTGATAAAACGGGGGAGCCATATTTTGCGAATTTGCGTTCTGCCAAAGCTCAGGCTATCTATACCTTGTCGGGTAATCCCGAAATCATTGAACCACATTTTACCTTCTTTGGATTTCGTTATGTGCAAGTGGAAGGTTATGAGGTAGTTCCTGCTGATTTTACTGGAATTGCCCTGCATTCTGATATGGCGTCAACGGGTTCTTTTGAAACGAGTAATCCACTGTTGAATCAATTGCAATCGAATATTCGCTGGGGTCAAAAAGGTAATTTTTTAGATGTTCCGACGGATTGTCCCCAACGAGATGAGCGTTTAGGATGGACAGGTGATGCGGAAGTTTTTTCCCGGACAGCTGCCTTTAATTTTAATGTAAATCAGTTTTTTGCCAAATGGTTGATAGATGTTCAGGCTGATCAAGCGCCCAATGGTGCAGTTCCTTTTGTGATTCCAGACGTTTTGACCAGGACTACTATGGGTAAAGAAAATGCGCAAGTTGGCGCAGCAGGTTGGTCGGATGCGAGCATCATTATTCCTTATAATGTATATACGACGTATGGGGACCGACAAGTTCTCGTAAATCAATACGAAAGCATGAAGGCTTATTTGAATTATGTTCGGGGTGCAGCGAAAAATGATTTATGGAATACGGGTTTTCAATTTGCCGATTGGCTTTCTTACCGTGTAGATGACTCCAAAGGAATGATTGGACAGAAGTCGGCCGTTACCGACAATTATTTAGTTGCGCAGTGTTTCTTTGCTTACAATACGCAATTAATGATTAAAACGGCTCGAATTTTGGGTAAAACAGATGATTATGCCGAATGGGAGCGATTATTAGAGCGAATTAGATTACAATTCCAAAAGGAATTTATGACATTGAATGGACGCTTGATTTCAGAGACACAAACGGCTTATATTTTAGCGCTTCAATTTGATATGATTCCAGAATCCTTGCGAGCGGCAGCTTTGGAGCGTTTGGTAATCAATATTAAAAGTTATAAATATCATTTAACAACAGGCTTTTTGGGAACCCCCTTTTTGAATCCTGTCTTGACACGTTTTGGTCGGAATGATGTGGCCTATAAATTATTATTACAAGATACTTATCCGTCCTGGTTGTATCCAATTAAGGCGCATGGGGCAACGACAATTTGGGAACGTTGGGACTCGATGAAACCAGACTCAACTTTTCAAGACCCAGGTATGACCTCCTTTAATCATTATGCATATGGTGCCGTGGGGGATTGGATGTATCGGACAATCGGTGGAATTGATACGCAAGAATTTGATGGTGCAGGGTATAAGGAAAGTGTAATTAAGCCTGAATTAGGAGGAGCTTTGACATTTGCCAAAACCAGTCTAGAGACACCCTATGGAAAAATATCTTCGGATTGGCGATTAGATTCTGGGGTATTTACGCTTCAAGTAGTTGTGCCTGTTAATACTAGTGCAACCATTGTGTTACCTGATTTTGGTAAGAACAAACGCGCCATGGATGGCGTTGAAATGATGGTAGATCGCGTTCGAGTAGGTTCTGGTACATATCAATTTACAATTAACTAATAAAAATATGGGTGCTATTTTAGGATTACTCTTTCATTCGCTTGGTGGTTTTGCCTCTGGGTCATTTTACATCCCATATCGTAAGATTCATGTGTGGTCTTGGGAAAGCGCCTGGTTAGTAGGTGGTGTGTTTTCGTGGTTAATTGTACCCATTGTGGCGGCCTATTTGACGATACCGAATTTCATGGGGATCATTCAACAAGTAGATTCGGATGTGTTTTTCTGGACCTTTACGTTTGGTGTTTTGTGGGGAATAGGTGGTCTGACTTTTGGTTTAGCCATGCGTTATTTAGGGATGTCCTTAGGGATGTCCATTGCTTTGAGTTTGTGTAGTATTTTTGGTGCTTTGGTTCCGCCTATTTACCGGGAATTTGCTGGAGTTTCAGGTGATACTATTTCGCACATAGCAGGAAGTACGGGTGGCCAAATTGTTTTGTTGGGAATTCTAGTTTGTGTTTTTGGTATTTATTTGTGTGGAAAAGCTGGGATGATGAAGGAGAATGAATTGTCGCAGGAGCAAAAGCAGGAAACGATTAAAGAGTTTAGCTTAACGAAGGGCTTGATTGTTGCGACGATTTCAGGACTATGTAGTGCCTGTTTTAATTTTGGTATAGAGGCTGGGAAAGACATGGCTGGTGCCGCAGTGGCAAATGGTTGTGATTCTTTGTTTCAAAATAATGTCATTTTCATTGTTGTTTTGTGGGGAGGATTCTTGACCAATTTCGTGTATTGTATGTATTTGAATTTTAAAAATAAGTCTTTTGGTGATTATGCGAACGCATCAGCACCCTTGAAAATGAATTATACATTTGCTGCAGTGGCGGGAACAACCTGGTTTTTGCAATTCTTTTTTTATGGCATGGGGGAGAGTAAATTAGGAAATGGAGCCAGTTCGTGGATTTTACACATGGCAACAATTATTTTGACGTCTAATTTTTGGGGAATCTACTTCAAGGAATGGAAGGGTGTTTCTTCCCAAACAATGCGTACCGTGATTACAGGTATTGTTGTTATTTTGGTTTCAGTGTTAATTGTCGGCTTAGGTAATTCAATTTCAAAATAAGGTGCTGCGCTTGATTAAAATAGATGAGTTTTCCTCCACGCCTAAGTATAGGCAGTTGGCCAATTCCATCATTGAAGGTATTCAGGCTGGGAAAATTAAGCAGGGGGATGTGTTGCCGTCGATCAATGAATTGAGCTTTGAACATTATATTTCTCGTATAACTGTAGAGAAAGGATATAATTATTTGAAGTCTATGGGGATCGTGGAATCTGTTCGTGGGAAGGGTTTTTTCATTAGCGCCGGCAGCGTCCCGGCGAATTTTCGTATCTTCTTGTTATTCAATAAGTTGTCAGTCCATAAAAAAATCATTTACGATTCATTTGTGGCCTCTATGGGCGATTTGGCCGGTATTGACTTCTATATTTACAATAATGATTTTAATCTTTTTAAGCGGATAGTCAGTAATAGGGAATTGGACTATTCGCATATTGTTGTTATCCCTCATTTCATGGAAGGAGATTCCATTGCGGTCGATTTTATTAATTCCCTGCCGAAGGAAAAGCTTATCCTAGTTGATAAGTTATTACCTGGAATTCAGGGTTCTTATGGGGCAGTCTATGAGAATTTTGAACGTGATATTTACGAAACTTTGGTGCAAGCAAAAGATGCTTTGGCAAAATATCAAACAATCCAATTAGTCTTTCCTGAGTCTAGTTACTATCCCAAGGGAATTGTAAAAGGCTTTGAGAACTTTTGTCGGGACTATGCCTTTGATTTTAAGGTTTCAAAACAGGCCCAACCAGAAAAGGGAACAGCCTACATTACTGTCATGGAAGATGATTTAATTTCCATTTTAGATCAAATCAAGGAAAAAGGCCTGCAACTCGGAAAAAATGTGGGCTTGATTTCATACAATGAAACACCTATTAAGCGTTTGTTGTTCGATGGGATTTCAACGATTTCAACTGATTTTGTAAAAATGGGGGAGTTGGCAGCAGATTTGGTAAAATCGAATGCTCGCACGAAGATTGAAAATCCTTTTTCCTATATACCTCGTTCATCTTTGTAATCTTTGGTATTTACCAAATTTTATTTGGTGTATTTTCAATTTGGCGCCCACTTTCCTTTGCATAATTGCAAAAAAATCAACATTTTTGTAGCTTAATTTTATTGAAAGCGCTTAAAAATTTAAATTATACGAATGAGCAATTCTCCAACAACCTTATTTGATAAAGTGTGGGATTCCCATGTGGTTCGGAAAATCGAAGATGGTCCGGATGTTTTCTTTATCGATCGTCACTTTATCCATGAAGTAACGAGTCCTGTAGCCTTTTTAGGTTTGGAACAACGTGGAATTGGGGTGATGTATCCGGAACGTACGTTTGCTACGGCGGATCACAATACGCCAACGATCAACCAACATTTGCCGGTTGAAGATCCTTTATCGGCGAATCAATTACAACAATTAGCTACCAATTCAGCGAAATACGGTATTTCTCACTGGGGTTTAGGTGATCCTAAGAACGGTATCGTGCATGTGGTAGGGCCAGAAAATGGAATTACACTTCCTGGTTTTACGATTGTATGTGGTGATTCACATACATCAACACACGGTGCTTTTGGTGCGATTGCCTTTGGTATCGGTACTTCCGAGGTGGAGATGGTCTTATCATCTCAATGTATTATGCAGCCGAAACCTAAGAAAATGCGCATCAATGTGAATGGGCAATTAGGAAAAGGGGTTACTTCGAAAGACGTGGCATTATACATTATTTCGAAATTGACTACATCAGGTGCGACGGGTTATTTCGTGGAATATGCGGGTGATGTATTTGAAAATATGACCATGGAAGGTCGTATGACCGTTTGTAATTTAAGTATTGAAATGGGTGCTCGGGGTGGAATGATTGCTCCGGACCAAACAACATTTGATTATATCCATGGACGTCCATTGGCCCCTAAGGGAGCCGATTGGGATACACAATTGGCCTATTGGAAAACCTTAAAGACGGATGTTGGTGCGAAATTTGATGTCGAAATCAATTTTTCTGCTGCAGATATTGAACCCATGATTACGTATGGAACCAATCCTGGAATGGGTATTGGTATCTCGAAACATATTCCTAAAGCTGCCGATGTAGAAGGCGGTGTCGCAACCTATGAGAAATCATTGGATTACATGGGTTTTGCGGAAGATGATTCGATGATCGGTAAGAAGGTTGATTATGTATTTATTGGTTCTTGCACGAATGGTCGTATTGAAGACTTTAGAGCCTTTGCTTCGATCATAAAGGGACATAAAAAGGCGGATCACGTGACGGCTTGGGTTGTTCCAGGTTCTCATATTGTAGAGGCCCAAATTAAGGAAGAAGGTATTCTGGATATTTTGACAGAGGCGGGATTTGTGTTGCGCCAACCAGGATGTTCGGCTTGTCTAGCGATGAACGATGATAAGATTCCTGCTGGAAAATATGCGGTGAGTACATCGAATCGTAACTTCGAAGGTCGTCAAGGTCCAGGTTCTCGAACTTTATTGGCGAGTCCATTAGTAGCTGCCGCAGCTGCAATTACCGGGGTTGTAACAGATCCAAGAGATTTTTTATAAGATTTAACCAAGAGCAATATGGCTTACGATAGTTTTAGTGTTTTGAAAAGTTCAGCTGTTCCGATGCCTATCGAGAACGTTGATACAGACCAAATCATCCCTGCACGTTTCTTGAAAGCAACAGAGCGCAAGGGGTTTGGTGATAATTTATTTAGAGATTGGCGTTATGATAAGAACGATCAGCCTAAAGCTGATTTCGTATTAAATAACCCAACATATTCAGGAAAGATTTTAGTAGGAGGCAAGAATTTCGGTTCAGGATCCTCACGTGAGCATGCTGCTTGGGCAATCTACGATTATGGTTTTCGTTGTGTGGTTTCATCATTTTTTGCGGATATTTTTCGTGGAAATGCAATCAACGTAGGTATTTTACCTGTTCAGGTTTCTCCTGAATTTTTGCATGAGATCTTTACTGCAATCGAAAAAGATCCCAAGTCTGAATTGGTTGTGGATTTAAATACACAATTGATTACTATTTCTGCCACGGGCTCATCCGAATCGTTTGCGATCAATGGGTATAAAAAGCATAATTTGTTGAACGGTTTTGATGACATCGATTACTTACAAGCGATGAAGTCTGAAATTGCTTCTTTCGCAACTAATCGCTAAATAATATGCGGCATATTGAAATCATGGACACCACGTTACGGGATGGCGAACAGACCAGTGGTGTATCATTCTCGGCTTCTGAAAAATTAACGATTGCTCAATTGCTTTTGACTGAATTAAAGGTCGATCGCATTGAGATTGCATCTGCTCGGGTTTCAGAAGGGGAGTTTCAAGCCGTTAAAAAAATCACTTCTTGGGCTGAAAAGGCCGGATTTCTTGAATGTGTGGAGGTATTAACTTTCGTGGATGGAGGAACTTCCGTGCAATGGATGTTGGATGCAGGTGCCAAAGTAATGAATTTGCTAACTAAAGGGTCTCTGAACCATTTGCAGCATCAGTTAAAGAAAACACCTGAACAACATTTTGCCGAAATTCAAGCAACAATTGAATTGGCCAATTCCAAAGGACTGAAGGTCAATGTATATTTAGAAGATTGGAGTAATGGAATGCGTAATTCGAAGGATTATGTGCTTCGTTATTTGGATTTTATTACTCAATTACCCGTTAAGCGTATCTTATTGCCTGACACCCTAGGCGTATTAACCTATTGGGAAACGGGGGAATATATCAAGGAATTAGTAACTCGTTATCCGAATACGCATTTTGATTTTCATGCGCACAACGATTATGATTTAGGAACAGCCAATGCCTTGGAGGCGGTTCGAAACGGTATTCACGGCTTGCATTTAACGGTGAATGGCATGGGAGAAAGAGCTGGAAATGCTCCTTTGGCATCCGTTATTGCGGTATTAAATGATTATCAAAAGGATGTTAAAACGTCCGTTTGCGAAAAGTCACTTTACTCAGTTAGTAAATTAGTGGAGACATTTTCTGGTTTCCGCATTCCGGCCAATAAACCGGTAGTTGGCGAAAACGTCTTTACTCAAACCGCAGGAATTCATGCGGATGGTGATAAAAAGAACAATTTGTATTTCAATGAGTTGATGCCAGAGCGTTTTGGTCGTGAACGTAAATATGCGTTGGGCAAAACTTCGGGTAAGGCGAATATTGAGAATAATTTAGCCGCATTGGGCATTCAGTTATCGGACGAGGATTTAAAGAAAGTTACTCAGCGAATTATTGAATTAGGTGACCGCAAAGAGGTTGTCACGCAAAATGATTTGCCCTATATCATTTCAGATGTCTTGGATTCCGATGCCATCGAGGAGCGCGTACAGGTGTTAAATTATGTATTAACGCATTCCAAAGATTTGCGTCCTTCCGTCACGCTGAAGATTTCGGTAGATGGGGAGATTTTTGAGGTTCATGCTCAAGGGGATGGACAATATGATGCATTTATGCATGCATTGGCTTTGGTTTTTGAAAAGAATGGCCAAAAGTTGGCTCAATTGACCGATTACGCGGTACGAATCCCACCAGGGGGTGAGTCGGATGCCTTGTGCGAGACGATTATTACCTGGTCTAATGGGGGAAAAGAATTAATAACGAGAGGTTTGGATTGTGACCAAACGGTGTCAGCCATCAAGGCGACACAAAAGATGTTGAATTTGATTTAATAAACATATCATGGCAAAAAAGCATATCCTGATTGTTCCAGGTGATGGAATTGGACAAGAAGTAACTGAAGTAGGTAAAAAAGTATTAGAGAAAATTGCGGCTAAATTCGGCCACGATTTTACATATGACGAAGCATTAATTGGTCACGTGGCGATTGAGGCAACGGGTGATGCACTTCCAGAAGAAACCCTCGTGAAAATGAAGGCATCTGATGCTGTGTTATTTGGTGCGGTTGGGCATCCCAAATATGACAATGATCCATCAGCAAAGGTTCGTCCAGAGCAAGGTTTATTGAAAATGCGTAAGGAGTTGGGGTTATATGCCAACTTACGTCCACTCAAATTGTTTGATGAGTTATTGTCTGCTTCAAGCATTAAGCCTGAAATTTTAAGGGGTGCAGATATTTTGTTTTTCCGTGAATTAACGGGGGATATTTATTTCGGTGAAAAAGGACGTAAAAACAATGGCGATACCGCTTATGATGTTGCAGAATATAGCCGTTATGAGGTGGAACGAATTGGTCGCAAAGCTTTCGAAGCTGCGCGCACACGTAAAAAACATTTGGTTTCTGTAGATAAGGCTAACGTATTAGAATCCTCTCGTTTATGGCGTGAAGTTATTCAAAAATTAGCTTTAGAATACCCAGACGTAACGGTCGAATATCAGTTCGTTGATGCAACTGCCATGTTATTGATTAAGGATCCAAAACGTTTCGACGTGGTCGTAACGGCTAATTTGTTTGGCGATATTTTAACAGATGAGGCTTCTCAAATTGCAGGTTCTATGGGTATGTTGGCTTCTGCCTCGATTGGAGATGGAACGGGTGTTTATGAGCCAATTCATGGTTCTGCACACGATATCACAGGAAAAGGCTTAGCAAATCCGATGGCTTCTGTATTGTCAGTGGCCTTGTTATTAGATATTTCTTTTGGTATGAAAGCGGAATCTGAGGCTGTGATTAGTGCAGTAGACCAAGTGCTGAAGAAAGGTTTCCGTACAGGAGATATCGCAGATGCGTCAACAGACAAATCGATGATTTTAGGAACGAATGCGATTGGAGAAGAAATACTTAAATTGATTTAATCATTTTAATTTTAATTTTCTAAATTTAAGGCTTGCGAAATTTATCGTAAGCCTTATTTTTTTATGATGCGGACACTTTTACTTTTTCTTATTATTTCTATTGGTGCTTTTGGTCAAACCAACATTCAGGTTACTGATTTGTTGAAAATTAAGACTTTGGGGAGACCCATTTTTTCTCCGGATGGCCAAAAGTATTTATTTACAGTGACTTCGATCGTGGATGATCCAGATGTCAAAGGAGATTTTGTTTACCAGACGCATTTGTATGTTGGGGATTTGAAATCCAATACATCTCGCGCCATGACAGCGGGGAAACATTCCATTGGTGGTGCAAATTGGGCGCCAGATGGTCAATCCATT
>JACCEA010726489.1_pt1 | contig 14962 bp, 11 predicted proteins | sample 7449851 | NCBI WGS metagenome assembly JACCEA01 (sample SAMN15323453, study PRJNA562643) | freshwater metagenome | isolation source: river surface water | place: USA:Blue River Watershed | collected 2017-08-18 | reverse complement strand
GTCTTGCTGCTTCTTCTTGTTGTGCACGTATTATTGCTTGTCTTGCTGCTTCTGCGTCTTGTTGTGCACGTATTGCTTCTTGTTGTGCACGTCTTGCTGCTTCTGCGTCTTGTTGTGCACGTATTGCTTCTTGTTGTGCACGTCTTGCTGCTTCTGCTTGTGCTGCTGCTTCTGCTTGTGCAGCACGTATTGCTTCTTCTGCTTCTGCTTTTGCTCGTCTTGCTTCTTCTGCTTCTGCTTTTGCTCGTCTTGCTTCTTCTACTTCTTGTGCACGTATTGCTTTTGCTCGTCTTGCTTCTTCTACTTCTTGTGCACGTATTGCTGCTGCTTCTGCTTCTTGTGCTTTACGTCTTTCTTCTGCTTCTGCTTCTTGTGCTTTACGTCTTTCTTCTGCTTCTGCTTGAAGTCTTTTTAGTTCTCCTACTGCACGATTTTTTTCTCTTTCTGCTTCTGCACGAAGATTTTCTACTTCAGCTGCTAAATCTTCACGTCTTTTTTTACCTATTTCTTCTTGACGTTTTAATTCATCTGCTGTTGCTTGAAATCTTGCTTCCTCTTCTTTAAATCTTGCTTCTGCATCTGATTGTACTTTAAGTAATGCTTCTTTTTCTGCTTGAAGTCTTTCTCTTTCTTTTTCAAGTCTTATTTTTTCTGCTGCTACATCTTCTTGTTTTTTACGTATTGCTTCAATTTCTGTTTCTGCAGCAGCTTTACGTCTTGCATCTTCTGCAAGAAGTCTTGCTGCTGCTTCTGTTTCTAATTTACTTCTTATTGTAGCTTCGTCTGCTTCTGCTTTACGTCTTGCCGCTGCTTCTGCTTCATCTTTACTGGTTCTCCTCTTCATTTCTTCACTAAGTTCAAATGCTTGTTTTTCTGCTAAAAGTTTTGCTTCATATGCTGCGTCTTTTTCTGCTTTAAGTCTTGCTTCTTCTGCTGCATATTTTTCTGCTTGTTCTTTAAGTCTTGCTTCTCTTTCTGCATCTGCATCTGCTGCTCGGCGTCTTGTGTTCGCATATAATGCTTCTATTTCTGCTGCTGCTTTTTTTATTTCTTCTTTCTCTCTTTCTGCTGCTGCTCTTTCTGATTCTGTTGCTTCTACTTTTTGTAATGCTTCTCTTTCTGCTGCTGTTGCTATTTCTAATGCTTTTTCGGCTGCATTTGCTCTTTCTTTTTCGGCTGCTGCTCTTTCGGCTACTAGTCCTGATGTGTATTTTTCATCTCTAATAAGATCTTTTAATGTTTGTAATTCACTTTCAAGTTGTTTTATTCGTTCACGAAATTGTTCATTTATAGCATCTATATTAGCTTTATCTTCTTTCAATCTATCAACTTCTGATGATATTTTTCCTGCATCTTCTGTAGTTCTTTGTGCATCTATCTTCATTTTATCTCTTTCACTTCTTATTCTTTCCAATTCTGCTTTAGTAGATTCTACTTCTAAGAGTGTATTATGTAATTTATTACTACATTCAAATAAATGGCCATTTAGTGTAACTTTTTCAGCATTTAATTCTTGTAATTCCGCGTCAGATTCTCTTTCCTTACTGCCCATTAATTCAAGCTCACCCCTTAGTCTGATAACTTCTTGATTTGCTAAGGCGGCTCTTCGAATTGAATCTTCCACTTGTGATAATAATCCTGCTTTTGTTAATTCATTAGTCTTTCCTAAAGCAGTTAATGTTTTCTCTGCTTCTTCTTGTTGATTTTTTATTGTTTCTCTTGCTCTTTCAAGTTCATTAGAAATTGATTCTATTTTTCTATCTCTTTCTTCTTTCTCTTGAAGTATTGAATTTATTCGACTTTCTACATGACTTAAACTATCACTTATTTCTCCTTTTTGTTTATGTGATTCTTCAATATCCCTATTTATTTTTTCTATTTCTGCTTGCTTTCTTTTTATTTCGGCTTTTGCTTCTTTTACTTGGTGTTGTTGTTGTTGTGCCTCTTTTAATGCTTCTTCGTGTTGTTTTTGTGTTTCTTCCAATCTTTTTAATATTTCTTTATTCCTTGAATCATTATCTATAATAGTTTGTTTTGCCTCATCAAGTTCCTTTGATATTTTACTTAATTCTTCACTTTTATTACTTAAAATACTTGCAATTTCTTTTCTAGCATCTCTTAATTGTTCACTTAATGTATCTATTAATTTAGTTTGGTCATTTAATGAATTTGTATCTATTAAATGTTCATTTGTCCTTCTAGTCATTTCTAAAATATCATTAACTGTAGACATTTTTCTTTTCAAAAGGTCTTTAAAATTATTTAAATCTGATTTATTTTTTGGTGCTAATTTTTCTAAATAATTAATTAATATATTAAATTGTAATTTATATAATTCTTTATTTAATTCTACAAAATTATTTTTTTGTAATTCATTATCTATTTCATTTAATTCTTCTAAATATCTAATTAATAATTTACTTTCTTCTTCATCGGTTGCTATTTTTTTACTCAATTCAATTAATTCAGTATAATTTTCTGCTTCATATTCTGGTTTTTGATTACCAATTAATTTACTTAAATTTTTTAACATTATTTCAATATTATTTGTCATTTAATAATATATATTATATATAGAAAATAATTTATATTATTATTTATACTATTTTACTTGTTTATTTAATGATAAAATGTCGTTAACTTTCCTAATTTTATTTGTAATAATATTTAATATTTTATCAATTTTATTATCTGTATTTTCTTTGGGATTATTATTTGTATTTTCTTTAGGATTATTATCTATATTTTTTTTGGGATTATTATCAATTGATTTAGTTATATAATAAATTTTTGGTATTTCAACAACAGTATTTGTATAATTAGATTTAAGAAAATTATTAAATAATAACATAAATTGATTATAATTATTATTACTAACATATATATATTTTTGCGTAATATTATTTTCAATTATTGCATCCCAAATAATTCCATTATAATTTCCTCTTTTACAATTACTAAAATTTTTAATAAAAAATTTATGTTGATATATATTTAATTTTTTTTTATCATCATATTTATATACTATTAAAGGATCATTCATATCATACCAAGGTATTAAAGATATTTTATTTGTATTGATTATTTCATTATAATTTGATAAATAATCAATAATAATATCTTGTTCTTTAATAATTTTTCTAATATTAAAATAAAAATTAGATTTATTATGGTTTTTATAAATTTCAAATTTTAATTTTGGAAATAATATTTTAAAAAATTGACAATATAATTTATTGTTAATAATAATTATTTTATTTTTGAGTTTCTTATTATATTTGATAATATAATAAATTATTGTAAGTATAATACCTCTTTCTATCCAAACAATATTCACGGTTTTACAATTATAATTCATAATTTATAAAAACATAGAAAAAATTAAATATTTAATATTTAATTTTTAATATATATCTTTGTCAATTATTTTTTTCAATTTATCTTTCTTCATATTAACTTCAATATAACGTAAATATAATAAAATTATTAATAAAAAAAATATTAAAAAAAATCCATAATTATTTTTAATAATATTAAAAAATTCATCATAATATTTATTTAAAAATTCAAATTTAAATCCATCATTTTTATTAATAATATCTGGTGAATCTAATGTAGAAAATTTTATTTTTGGTGTAGTATATTTATTATTATAATATTTTAATAATTTATTCTCAATTAATTGAGGCTTTTTAAAACTATAAAAACTCATTATTCTATTATAAAAAAATATAAAAAAATTCAATTAAAATTTAAATTATTTATATAATTAAATGCAGAGTGAATATTTATTAAATCCAGAAAATAATAGATTAACTGTCTATCCTATTCAAAATGAATCAATTTGGGAAGCATATAAAAAACAACAAGCAGCGTTTTGGACAGCAGAAGAGATTGATTTTTCAAAAGATTATGACCATTTTTTAAAATTAAATAAAAATGAACAACATTTTATTAAAATGATTCTTGCTTTCTTTTCATCATCTGATACTATTGTTAATATTAATTTAGGAGAACGATTTTTAAATGATGTTAAAATTCGTGAAGCAATTGTTACTTATACTTTCCAAATGATGATGGAAAATATACATAGTGAAACTTATTCATTACAAATTGATAATATTGTTAGAGATTCTATTGAAAAAAATCTATTATTTAATGCTGTTAAAGAATATCCATGTATTGAAAAAAAAGCAAATTGGGCATATAAATGGATAGAATCTGATGATATATTTGCTAAACGATTAATTGCATTTGCTATAGTTGAAGGTGTTTTCTTCTCTGGTAGTTTTTGTTCAATTTTCTGGCTTAAAAAAAGAAATATTATGCCCGGATTATGTGCATCTAATGAATTAATTGCTAGAGATGAAGCAAGTCATTGTGCTTTTGCAGTATTATTATATAGTATGTTAAAAAATAAATTAATTGAAGCAGATGTTCATTATATGTTCATGGAAGCAGTTGAAATAGAAAGAGAATTTATATGTGAAAGTTTACCATGTGCATTATTAGGTATGAATTCTGATTTAATGACAGAATATATTAAATATGTTGCTGACAGATTAATTATGGATTTGGGATATAATAAATTCTTTAATGCAACAAATCCATTTGATTTTATGGAGAGTATTGGTGTTGAAGGTAAAACTAATTTCTTTGAATCAAGACCTACACAATACCAAAAAGCATCTGTCTTAAATAAAACGCGTGATAATATATTTGATATTACTGAAAATTTTTAATATATATTAATATAATGATAAAGGTTTTAAATAAAAGAGAAGGTGGATGGACATTTCATTATGCACATTTTTTATGTGATTTAGTATTACCTGAAATAGTTAATGGAATATATAAATATAATATAGTTTATAGACAAAAAAATTTAACACAAACAATAGGTAATTTTTATAAAATATGGGAAGAGATTTTTGATACAAAAAATGAAGAAATTACAGAGAAAGATTATAATGATTTAAAAATAGAAACAAAAATAATATCTAGATTTGATAGATTTAATAGAAATATTTATAAGAAAAAAGAATTTGATATTTTTAGAGAATATATGTTTGATAAATTTAATATAGAAATTTTAAATAAAAAATATCCTAAAATATTATTAATAGAACGTGGTGTTGATAAAAATTTATTATCTGATGAATTTAAAAATATTGAACATAAAGAAAAAAATGGATATTTATCAACAGGTAAAGAAAGAAGAGAAATTAAAGATATTGAAAAATTAAAAGTTGAATTATCAAAATATGATGATTATGAATGTATAATGTTAGAAGGAATGGAAATAGAAGAACAAATTAAATATTTTAATAATGCAAATATTATAATCGCAGCACATGGTGCAGGATTATCAAATATGTTATTTTGTAAAGAAAATACTACTATTATTGAAATAACATGTAATATGAAATGGGGATTTTTTGATGTTATTTCTAAAGAATTATCATTAAATCATAAGAAATGTAATAATAATTTAAAATCAATTTTAGATTTAATTAATATTTAAATAAATAATTATTAAATATTAATAATGCTATTTGTTACAAAGAGAAATGGGAGTAAAGAAAGGGTTCAATTTGATAAAATTACCGAACGTATTTCTAAATTAATTGACCCTATTGAATTAAATAATAATGATAATGAAAAAGAATATTTAGACCCTATATTAGTTGCACAAAAAGTTGTTGCTAGTTTATATTCTGGTATAACTACTGAAGAATTAGACATTGAAACTGCTGAAATTTGTGTTAACTTATCTACAACTCATCCATCATATTCTAAATTAGGTGGTCGTATATTAGTATCTAATCTTCATAAGAAAACACTTAATAAGTTTTCTACTAAAATATATTTATTAAAAGAACATATTAATAATAATTTTATACAATTTGTTAAAGATAATGAAGATGAATTAGATAATATTATTGATTATAACCGTGATTATTATTATGATTATTTTGGATTTAAAACATTAGAAAAAGCATATTTATTAAAAAATAATGGAAAAATTATTGAAAGACCACAAGATATGATATTAAGAACTGTTATTACTTTACAAAATGATATTGAATTAATTAAGAAAACTTATAATTATATGTCATTAGGTTATTATACTCATGCTAGTCCAACATTATATAATTCAGGAACTAATCATATGCAGTTAAGCTCATGCTTTGTTGAAAATACACAAGTTATGACAATGAAAGGAATTAAAAATATTCAAGATGTTGAAATTAATGATATAATTGTAACTCATACAGGGAAACCAAAAACAGTTTTACAAATTCACAAAAATAAATTAAATGATAGAAAAGTATTTAATTTACATGTTCATAAAACAAAACCTATTTATGTTACTGATAATCATAGATTTTTAACAGTTTCTAAAATAAATTTAAATCCTACATGGAAGAAAATTAGTGAAATGAATATTAATGATTATATTGCTATTCCATCATATAATGGTTCAATGAATAAAGAAATTATAAATATTGAAGAACTTATTAAACAAAATATAATTAATGTTGATGATTATACACTTGATAATGATATACTTACACCAATTACTAAATGGACTAGTACACATTTGAATGGAGGACAAAATATTGATGTTTCACGGAAAGGTAATACAATAAATAATATTATTGTAATTGATAATGATGTTGCTAATATTTGTGGTATGTTTATTGGTGATGGTCATATTATAATTAAAAAAGGTAAGATATCTGGTATAGGTTTTACAGTTCATTGTGATAATAAAAATCAGATTAATTTTATTGATAATGTAATGATAAAATCATTTGGTATTAAAACATGTTTTCATAATATGAAAAAACAAAATGTGACTCAATTATTATATAACTCACAAATATTAGGACAATTATTTAATTATATGTTTGGTGCTAAATTTAATGGGAAACATATTTGGAATAATATGGTTAATTGGGATATTGAATTAATATATAATTTTCTAGCAGGATTGATTACAACTGATGGTTGTATTTCAAAAGATGGTATGATTTCTTGCCAAATGTCAAATTATAATTTAATGAATCAATTATATCATTTATTTAGATTATATGGTATTGATGTATCATTAAATAAAGTGAAAACTCTACCTAAATTAGCAACAGTTGCACCATGGATAATTTCTATTCCAAAAATTAAATATGTTATTGAAAGAACTTATAAATTATATAATGATAATAGATTACAAAATTGTATTAATAAAATAAATTCAAAATGTAGAAATCAAACAATGCCGATTATTGTTGATAATGTCAAGTTTCTAAAAATCAGTGAATTATATGAAACTGATATGAAACCAGAATATGTTTATACAATTGGTGTTGATGAAGATCATTCATATAATGTAGAAGGTTTAATTTGTGAAAATTGCTTTTTATTAGGGACAAATGATGATTTATTTGATATATCGGAAACATGGAATGGTTGTGCACAAATATCAAAATGGGCAGGTGGAATTGGATTACACGTTTCTAATATTAGGGGTAAGAATAGTGTTATTAAAGGAACTAATGGTAAGACAAGTGGAATAGTTCCATTTTTAAAAGTATTTAATGATATAGCAAGATGGATAGACCAAGGGGGTAAGAGACCAGGTTCTATAGCAATATATTTGGAACCACATCATCCAGATATTTTTGAATTTTTGGATTTAAGAAAGAATTTTGGTTCAGAAACAGAACGTGCACGAGATTTATTTTTAGCATTATGGATTAGTGATTTATTTATGAAACAAGTTGAATCAGATGGTGATTGGTATTTATTAAGTTCAGATGATTGTCCTAATTTAAATGAAGTATATGGTAATGAATATGAAACATTATATTGGCAATATGTTAGTGAGAATAAATATAGACAAAAGATTAAAGCAAGAAAATTATGGGTATCTATTTTAGAGACACAAATAGAAACAGGAATGCCATATATTGGTTTTAAAGATTCAGTTAATAGGAAGTGTAATCAAAAGAATTTAGGAACAATTAAATCAAGTAATTTATGTATAGAGATTACAGAATATTCTGATAAAGATGAATATGCAGTTTGTAATTTAGCATCTATAGCATTATCATCATTTATTAAGCCATTTAATAATGATCCAAATAATAAATGGTTAATTTATACAAAACCATATTGTAAATATTGTAATTATGCTAAAAAATATTTAGATAATTTAAAAATACCTTTTGAAGAGAAAGAATTTAATTCAGATAATCTTGAAGAATTAAAATCATTAGTTGACCCTAATAAAAAATTAACATTTCCACAAATATTTGTCAAGAAATTTTATGAAAATAAACATATTGGTGGTTGGTCTGATTTATATAAATATATTAAAGGTACTTTTGATTATAATGAATTAAAGAAAACAGCATACATTGCGACTATTAATTTAAATAATGTTATTGATATTAATTATTATCCTGTTATTCAAACAAAGAGATCTAATTTAAAACATAGACCAATTGGATTAGGTATTCAAGGATTAGCAGATGCATTAGTATTAATGAAAATACCGTTTGATTCAGAAGAAGCAGTTAAATTTAATGCATTAGTTATGGAAACAATATATATTTCTTCGGTTAGGGCGTCAATAGATTTATCAAAAGAAAGACAAGAAAATATGAAAATATTAATTGAAAGTAAAGAGAATTACCCAGAATATTATGATATTGATTATAATAAAGAAGATAAATTATATCATTTAGTAAAACCAAATCAATGTGAATTAAAAAGAGATATTAATAAAACATATTTAGGTGCATATAGTTCATTTGAGGGTTCACCATTTTCAGAGGGAAAGTTTCAATTTGATTTATGGAATGTTGAACCAGAGTATAAAGAAGAATGGAGTGAATTAAAAGAAGAAATAAAGAAATATGGTATTAGAAATAGTTTATTAACAGCATTAATGCCAACAGCATCAACTAGTCAAATATTGGGTAATAATGAATGTTTTGAGTTTTTTACAAATAATATTTATACTAGAAAGACACAAGCGGGTGATTTTATATTAGTTAATAAATATTTAGTAAATGATTTAATTGGAATTGGATTATGGAATAAAGAATTAAAAGATTTGATTATTGCGAATAATGGTTCTATTCAAAATATTGATATTATACCTTCTGAATTAAAAGAATTATATAAAACTATTTGGGAGATTAAACAAATATGGGTATTAAAAAGTGCATTAGCAAGAGGACCGTTTGTTGACCAAACACAATCAATGAATATATTTATGGCAGAACCAGATTATCAACGATTAAATTCTTCTCATTTTTGGGGATGGAAAAATGGTCTTAAAACAGGTATGTATTATCTTAGAAGCAAACCATCTTCGGATGCTACTAAATTTACTATTGACCCTTCATTAATGAAAAAAGTTAATAATAATAATTCAAATGATAATACTTGTGAAAGTTGTTCTGCTTAAAAAAATATTTAGTATTATAATAATGAATAAATATGAAGTAATTATTAATAAAGATGATAGTGGTGAAACAATGACATGTACTGTAATACGTAATAAAATACAAGAAACATATGAAAAAGATAAATATAAAATAATAAAGATTTTAAATACTGAAACTAATACTTTTATATATGAATATAAACAATTTAATTCAACATCACCATTAAATGAATTTATTAAAATTAATAATAATATATGGTGGATTGGTGGGAAAGATTATATGACTAAAATATTTTTTAATTGTGATACTGGTGATATTTATGAAGATACTAAGAAAGATTTTATTTGGACAGGACCATGTAGTTTATCACCAGATAATAAATATATATTAGTATATGGATGTATATGGAGTTTTCCATATGAAACAAGATTATATGATATTAGTGATTTAAAAAATGGATATCAAGAAATTAATATGTATGATTATTTTGAATTAAAAGATTATGAAGATTCAGAATCTTCTGATTTTGATTATATCTATAAATTTGTGTCAAATAATAAAATTGATATTTATAATATTAATAATGAATATATTAATAGTGTTATATTACCATAAAGATAAATTTATAATAAATATTAAATGAGTAAGATTATAAATTTATCTAATATTGTTATAAATGCATTACATATTGTTGCAATACATAAACATGAAAATGAATATGAAATTTTCCTTAATTATAAATATTTTTGTTGTATTAATACTATTCTTAGAATATCTAAATCTGAAAATGAAAATGATTATGATATTATTACAGACTTTATTAATGAAAGTGAAGAAAGTAATGATATAATTTCTAATATTATTGATAATTTTAAATAATTAAAGATATATTATTATAAACATTAATGAAACATTTTATAAATTTATCATCAAGAGTTATTAATAAATTACATATTATTGAAATTATAAAGAAACACAATCAATATCATATTATTATGAATAATAATAATATAAATGGATACATGATGTTTGGTTCAGGTGGTATAGATACAAATTATTATAAAGTTATAATAGATAAGAAAGATAATGATTATAATATAATAACAAAATTTATAGAAGAATCATCATAATATAGAATTAATTATCATAAGATACAATTTTTCCTAAAAAAATTGTCATAAGATACAATTTTTCCTAAAAAAATTGAATAATATATTTATTGATAAAAATAAGTATATTATTTATATTTAAAGAGTGCTTGATTATTGACAGTATTGGATAATGTCAAAGGGTCATACTCATCAAACAAAACACGTTCAACGAAGTGGGAAAAATAATCGAGAATTAATATATGCAGACAGTGGTGCTAATGAAATGTATGGTGAAGTAATACAAGCATTAGGTGATTGTCGTTTCAGAGTTAAAATAATTTCTAATAATCAAGAGGTAGTAGCAAGAGTGAGAGGTGCATTAAAATTAGGTAAGAAAAAGCCAAATAAACAACATATTTATCCGAAGAGTATTGTATTAATTTTGAAAGATATTGAAACATATCATATAATGCATTCTTATACAGATGAACATGTGAAACAATTAAAGAAATCTGGAGAGATTACAGAACCAGTAGAAATAACAGATATCAATCAAGTGATATTTGATGATGAAGAAGTTGGAGCGAATAATGAAGTTATTATCAATTTGGATGATATTTAGATTTTACCATTAAATTTGTCAATTATAAAATTAGTAATTAACAAATTATTTTTAATATTTAATTTTGTATTAGAAGATTCGGTAATTGGAATACCAATTTTTTCCAAATATTTAACACGATATTCATTTATTTTATTTGAATAATTTCTAATATAATCAATAAATTTTATGTCTAATTTATTTAATTTATTGATAAGTTTATGAACCAATAATTTAGAATTAATATTTTTATTTAATAATTTTGATTCAAAATACCATAAACACCATGCTAAACAAAATCCACCAAAATCACCTGATTTTTTATTATAAATATTATTTTCATCAGAAATAGTTTGAAATCCTGCATATGGTAAATAATCTTTTGGTGCCATATATTTAAATCCTGTATTCCATGTTAATTCTTCTTCTAAAACTAAATCAATATTATTATCAATAAATTGTGTATTTCCATATGGTTCAAATCTTTCTATTATTTTATTTTTAAAATCATAAATTAATATATTGGCATGTAATATTGATTCAGTTGTTATACTTAACATAATAAAAGCATATGATTTATTTTTTTGACTATTAATTAAATGATTTAAATAAGGATGAATAAAATATTCATCTGATGAAAAATAAGAAATAATCCATGGAAATATAGGTTCTTTTTCAATCAAATAATCAGATAATTCAAAATTCCCTGTAAAAGTAAGTTTATTTAATAAATTGGATTTAAAAGTAGGTATATAAATATCTGGATATTTTTCATTTAAATAGAGAATATATATTGATAAATCTTTAAAAGTTGCTTGAAATAAAGTAGAATGAGTATATTCATTATTAATTAAAATAATGCTATTTTTGTCTTCAATATATTCTGGTAATTTATTGAATAAATTTTGCCATTTTTTATTATCTATTTTAATATTTTTATTGATATGAATATTATTATTCAATAATATATTAGAATAAATATCAAAATCTAATTCTGTAATTAATTCTAATGGAGATTTTTTATAAATATTTTCTTGATTCCATGTTTCATGATCACATAATTTTAATATATTAATTTCTGGATATGTTTTTGATTCATTTTTATTTTGTTTATTTCTGTTTATTCTAGTTAATATAATAATATGTGCAATATTATTATAATGATTATCATAATTTTTATAAAATAATGGATTTTTTTTTATTATTTTATCTAATAATAATTTACTAAATCTATATTCATCATTAATAATATCTAAAATTATAGATAATATTAATGGATTTTTTGTTAATCCAAAACTATAATAATCATAATCAATATTTCTTGATAATAAATAATTTAATAAAATATAATCTCCCATTTCTATTGCTATAAAAATTAATCCTTCTCCAGATGTATTTTTAATATTAATTTCTTCATTAGTAAAATCATTTAATAAATTTATTTTTTGATTAGTATTAATATATGAATTCTTCAAAATTGCAAACAAATATATATTTTTTTGTGAATCGTTTATTTTATATAATGAAATAAATTTTTTTAAATCATTATATTTTAAATTAATTAATATATTAACTAATATATCATTTGTTATTAAATAATTCCAATCCAATTTTTTATATTTTTCCATAACAATAATAAATTTATCCTCATCTAAATAATGTGTAAAAAATTCATTATTTTCATTATTATTATAAATATAATCTTTATATTTCTCAATTAAATACGATAATATATCATAATTATATTGTTTTGCAGCAATATGAAATCCATTTAACCCATCATTATTTTCTAAATATATTGGAAATTTTATTAATTTTAATGCTTTTAAATTTCCTAATTCTATTAAATAATGAAATAAATAATTATTCCCATATATAGGTCTATCTAACTTAAATTTTAATAAATCTTTTTTATTATTTATATTAATAATTTTCTTAAAATTTATTTCCATTTACAATATTAATATTAATTATAAAAAAATTTGTAATAACATGGAATTCTAATTTATAAAAACAAATTTATAAAAACTGATTTATGAAAACTGATTTATAAAAAAATTGCTTGCTTGTTTTTTGATTTATAAAAAAATTGATAAATATTACTATTAATAATAATATGTTAATAATAAGAAAAACACTCATGGAAATCATTGATGAAAAGTTTAAACTAGAATATGTTGATAAAAATGATTATGAAATGGGTTGTTCCAAATTCCAAAACTTAGGTGCTATATGTTATATTAATTCAATATTACATATATTACAAAATATTCCACAATTTAAATATTTTATTATTCGTGCAAAATTTAAGACACAACTTAAAAAGAAATTACCAGAAGATGAAGATGAACATAATAATCATATTGAAGATTTATTAATATATGAATTATTTAAATTATTCGTTAAAAGCGATAAGTTTGATAATTATTCATTAAGTCCTAAACATTTTTATAATTTATTGAAAGAAAAAAATGATATATTTGATAATGATGACCACCAAGATTCACAAGAATTCCTAAATTTTTTATTAACTAAAATTGAAGAAGAAATTAGTATTAAGAAAAAATATGTATTATGTTTTAATAAAAATCCAGAATTAAATCCATATGACTCTATTAATTGTATTAGTGAATTTAATATTTGGTCTAAATTTTATAAAAATGAATATTCACCATTAAAAGATATGTTTAATGGTCAATTCATAACTAGTAAAAGATGCAGTTTCTGTAATTGTTTATCAAATAATTATGAACCATTTATTACATTACCAGTTTCTATTCCTAATAAACGTAAAATAAATATTTATGATTGTTTAGATGATTTAACTTTTGAAGAACAATTAGATAAACATAATAAAATGTGTTGTAGTTTCTGTGGATTAAAAAATAGAGGTTATACTCAAACATTATTATGGAAAACACCAAAAATATTAGTTATCAATATTAAACGTTTTATTGTAAATGATTATGGAATTGTCACTGAAAAAAATACTAAAAATATTAATTATCCTATTCGTGATTTAGATATTAGCAAATATTTTAATAAATCTAGTCCTTTTATTAATAAATCTAAATATGACCTAATTGGTGTTAATGTTCATATAGCATTTGGTAATAGTATCAATTTTGGACACTATGTTTCCTACGTGAAAAATATGTTTAATAATAAATGGTTTTGTTATAATGACTCTAAAACACCTATACTAATTGAAGAACCTGATGAATTACAAGATAAAAATGCCTATCTTCTTTTCTATTATAGACATAATTAATTATATTAGAATTTATTTTATAAGAAATTAATTAAGTATCTTTGACATAATAAAAATAATAAGAGATAAAGACATATTTATATTTAAATATTAATAATGTCAAATACAAAAGGAATTATTTATTTAATACAACCAAGTGAATTAGTTGGAACAAATAGATATAAAATAGGATGTTCTACTAAGCCATCTCTAGAAAGATGCAATTCATATAAAAATGGAACAAGATATTTATGTGTAATGGAATGTGATGAACCATATAAATTAGAAACAATTATTAAAAATGAATTTAATAAATATTTTAAATTAATATCAGGTAGGGAATATTTTGAAGGTGATGAACATATAATGATTATGAAATTTGTAAAAAAAATAATTGATAATAATATTTATATACTTTGGAAAGATAATATAAATAAAATAAATAATTATAACGTGGTAAATAAATCTATTAAAAAGGTAAATCAAGAATCAAATAATGATAAATCTATTAAAAAGGTAAATCAAGAATCAAATAATGATAAATCTATTAAAAAGGTAAATC
>JACCEA010663284.1_pt1 | contig 14962 bp, 11 predicted proteins | sample 7449851 | NCBI WGS metagenome assembly JACCEA01 (sample SAMN15323453, study PRJNA562643) | freshwater metagenome | isolation source: river surface water | place: USA:Blue River Watershed | collected 2017-08-18 | reverse complement strand
AGTCTTGTAATCTGCACGCTTCAAATGTACCCAACGATCCTCGTGTCCAATGCGACTAAGACGGAACTCCGTCTTACCAACTGCAAGGCGACGTGTACCTGTGGTAATGTATGTAGCTAAGCAATAGAAACATATTAGAATGTACAAAGCTTTATGAAAGTACAATAAACTTACTGATATCACCATTTTCTTCATATAAAGTAATTTGATAACCAATCAATGCTTGTGCATCTTCAATAGAGTCATGTTTAATTTGATCACTCGCTTCCTTTGTAATTTGTTGTAGCGCTCGGATTTCCATCATATTTGGCTCAAGCATCTTTTCTCCTTCGTGAAGGTCGACCAAACCTAAACCTCCAAGAATACTAGCTCTAACTTTGGCACGTGTGCGGACAAGTTTCTCTCTTCCCACAAGAGTAGAACCACCAATACTTGACCCATCAACAGTGTCACCATCGTCACTAGTAGAGCGACCACGGCCTGTTTCCTTAAGTGGAGGAGAAAGTACTTTGTCTGCATGATCGTCATGTTTGGCAGCAATATGCAAATTGTTCATCACAGATTGAACAACACTGCGTCTTCTCTTTTCATTCCCCTTACCATTGGTGGTTGTACCAGTCAAAGCCGGTGGAACGTAATGAAAGGATGCAGACCATTTGTATGAAAATGGTAAAGATGATTGTGGAACTTCTCCTTTATAACCACCCTTAATACGCGGCAAGATGAAATTCAATGTATCCAAATGATCACCATAAAATTCATTGATCTTTTTAAGAATCTAAAAACAACAGAAAAACGTCACAATGAAAATACGAAGCAGCAAAGGATCAGACTCACCAAAGTAACAAATTCATCTGAAGCGATTCTTAGTAAATCAGAATCTGGTAAAGTTTGATTCTCATGGAAATAAGTTGATCCAACAACGACGTGATATAAAATTGATGGAGTGCCTTCTTTATCCGTAACGACATCTTTTTCACCAAAAGCAACGAAAATTTCATTATTAGGGATCAAGAAGTGATTATCATTCACCAATTGATCAATAACTTCACTTTGACAAACATTAACAAAGGCTTTGCGATCACCAAAAACTGATTCTCGCAAGGAAAGAGATTCGCGACCAGCAAATGAACCTCTACCAGTGGGTTCATCATCATTGTTGAAGAGAGATCGTGTCTTAACAACATAACCTGGCTTTGGGATAATTAATGCGGTAAAAGTTTGTTCAGGATCAGGTCTACGTTCATCTTTTTTCTCTTCTTTTTCTACAGAACCCGTTGAAGGAGCAGGTGATGGAGAACGACTTGAATTCAATAGTGCAGCAACTCCACGAGTTGGTTGTGGAGTTTGAACTTCAGTTGGAAATGAAGGGACGGAAGGACTTGTCTTTCCAGCTTTTGCTGGATTTTGTGCTTGTGCTTGTTTGCGGGCAATAGTTGCTTGCATCGAGCGGTCATGAGACAATGGTACAGGCGCAGATAAAGGGGGTCGGGTGGGAGCCGATTCTGTCTGTGGAGATTGGGGTTCCTTCAGACCAGTTGATGAGCTCATAGGGGAGATCGATGTTGCTGCAAGGGATGATGCAACTTGCTCACTGGAAGAATTTGATGCAACATCGTCATCGCGAAATTCAAACTTCGAAGCTCGTGAAGCAATACGACGAATGCGATTATCGGATAAACCAAACAACTTTTGTTGCAAGACTTTTTTCTCTTCAAGCGATGGCATCACAGCTGGTGGATTCACATCAGACCGACGGGTGCAAATCTGATGAAGTGCACGGAAAGCAGCATAGGAAGGAATAGCAAGGACACCGACTTCACCGATTGCAGTATTCCAAGTAACAGGGACGGCTTCCAATCCCGTAGCATTTTGACTTGATGAACTATTTCCAACCATGGTTGCAAGCTTGACAATTCCCGCCAAGTCTGTATTAGAACCACTGTGGGAGATTGATCTTCGGCGATCAGTTGTTGATGCTGTTACTGTTGGGAAAAGAGCAGCAGCAGACGAAGCAGTCGCATGTTCCAAATAATTGCTCTTGAATTTCTCGTGATACATGTACGAGGAAAAGGTAGACTCTCCACAAAACATTGCCACACTAGAGAGGACTTGTTCGGTGACCTAAACAATGAAAACCAATTGAAATATATAATTTTTTAAAAACATAGAAATTTTGGCTAACCTTGCCCTTAATACCAGGCTCTCTCTTCAACTTCAACATCAATTTCTCACTAATTCCAACGTCATAGACCTCCAGACCATTCATTCCTCTTTCTTTCTCTCCAATGACCATGTAATAAATCAAGTGTCCATTATTCTCTGTTTGACTCATGGGAATCAATTCACTGGAACAAACATTGATATAAATCTTGCTATGAGACTCGTCAGCACGGCGTACTTGCAAGACAAATCCTGGTTTGATACCACCTAATTTAACATCACCAAAATGCCAAATTGAAAATTCTAGACAATGGAAAATAATTACCAACGACAATACATAAAAGAACATGATACTCACCAATTTCTTCTTCTTGATTTTCTGATAATTTTGAAATGTGCTGACGAAGTTCATCTTCTTCTCTTTGAATATTTGGATCGATATTGGTTATTACAGTATTTCCCAAAATAATATTGATGGTAGCATTTACTGGTGATTGACCATAGCAACATTGCATGCACACACGTTGAGGTCCCAACGCTTCAATCAAATCAACAATTTCAGTCTGCTCAGAACACACGTCACAAATAACGTTACCACAAGCACGGCAGTGATGCTTGGCATGATAGAAGAATCCAGTAAATTCTTTCATACAAGACATACAAAATTCGATTTCATCGGTCAAGACCCAACCAACATGAGCATATTCGCCAGAATCGTGACAATGGACAAACACTCGGTGATATCGTCGTTTCTTACCGTGTACTATCCCTTCCTCTTCGCGCACATCAAGAATATAATTTTCTAAGAAAACAATTTCATCGTGAGGTCCATTATCGGCCGCTTCTACTGGGGCAGGTACCGCCGCCGATGGCTGAACAGGAATATCAGAACGAGAAGAAATTGACATACGGCGAATTTCCTTCGAAGATGCTGATGTCGATTGCGATGACAGTGGTGTGATTGACAGACGTCTTGGTCTAGTACTTGTTTGATCATCTTTACTATCGGCGCGCTTAGCCGCATCAAAAGCCGTAACACCATCTGAACTACCCAACGCATGATTAGCAATACAACTTTTATTTTGTGCAATTAACATACGGCGCTTGCGATAAGCATCCAAATATTCTGTTTTTAAATTTTGCACCGTCTTAGAGACTGCATTCTTCATAAATTCAATATGAATACTCATTGATGACTTGTTACCAATATTCAATGGAGAAGAAAAAGCTACGCAATTTTTTATCAGAAAGGAACTACACGGATAATTGGATTAATTTCAAAATGATCGTTTCCACAGAGTAAATCGTTGATTTTTCGAAGAATAGTTGTAGTGTTCTATCTTAGTGTGTCGAAAAAGTGTAATAAGATAGAAAAAACTGCGCCCGTCAGTGTAAGCGGTATCCTTCAAATCCAACAACCAACAGTAAATAGTGTGTGGTAATGTGTAAACTAGAAAAACCAGGACGCTGAAGAATTAATGTTCACTCAAATCTTATCACAAACTCCAAACTTTTAGCTTGCAATTAGATTGATAATGCTATAAGGACGAAAAGAATATTAAAATTTCGCGAAGATGTGAGGGAAGATTTCAAAAAACTCTCTTGGTCAAACAAATTGAAGTCACAACAAAAATATCCTACACAAAATTCTTCTTCTCTCTTGTCTTTCCAACAAAATTCTTTTTTAAACTGAAAAGAAAATTTACAGGATGAACCCCTCGGAGAAAATACCCTCACAAGCAATTCAATTTATTTTATTGTGGTATATTCTTCTGGAATGTGGAATTGCGATGAGATGGAAATTTGCTGGAGCTTGACCGTTGTTTCGAAAAGACATAGGATACACCATAAATATACAATTTTGTATTTGACAATATGTAAATGGTAAAAGCCATCAATTTTGTACTTGATTCTGTGTTGACCAAATTACAAAAACAAGTTAAAACAAAGAAATTTTATTAGCTTTCTACACATAAAAAACAATTTAAACTCACACCAACGAAATGCACAATGAATGCTATTGAATCCTAACATAATTAAACAAAAACAAAATGCTATGCTACGTATATTTGAACACTATTATATATTATGTATAATATTTGTTTAACTGAAGCGCTATGAGAAACACCAAGAAAAGGAGCGGATAGCTAATGCTGAGCGCGCATATCACCCTATTCTGCTTAAGCGGTTGTTTCTGTCTCAACTGCTACTTCAGCATCCTTTCCCTTCTTTCCCTTATTTTTTCTTGGACTCACCCTTCGCTCAGGAGTAGCTTCTGTGGTCGATTCAGCAGGGGTAGCAGCTTCACCCTCTACAGTAGCTTCCTTCTTAGCCTTATTGTTTTTCTTATTCTTTTTCGGCTTTTCTTCTGTGGAAGGAGCAGCGGCTTCAGTTTCAGTAGAAGGGGTAGCTTCAGTGGTAGCAGGAGTCTCAGCATTCTCACTCTTCTTCTCCTTCTTGTTATTTCTCTTCCTTGACTTCTTTTCACCTTCAGCAACAGGAGTAGCCTCAGTAGCAGGGGCGGCTTCAGCTTCAGCAGTAGGTATGGTTTCTGCTTCACTCGCCTTTGCCTTCTTTTCCTTTTTATTGTTCTTCTTCTTTGGACTAGCATTTTCCGTTGTAGCAGCAGGAGTTGCCTCTGTTGAACCAGCAGCTTCGGTATTCTCTGCAGCAGGAGCATCAGCTTTTTCTTTCTTATTCTTACCCTTGTTATTCTTCTTCTTTGGCTTCTCCTCTGTGGGAGTGGCTTGTTCTCCATCAGCTGCGGGGGCAGGAGTGGCTTCAGCAGCAGCCACAACAGGAGCATCTACAGCAGGCTTCTCTTTCTTTGCCTTGTTATTCTTGTTGTTTTTCTTTGCATTCTCTTCCGAAGGAACAGCGGCTTCAGCTTCTACGGCAGGAGAAGCATCAGCAGCAGTAGCGGTATCAGTAGTCTCTGTCTTCTTTTCCTTCCTGTTATTCTTTCTCTTTGGCTTCTTCTCCCCATCAGCGGTGGCAGGTGCAGGAGCAGCAGCAGCTTCGGTAGCAGGAGCCTCTGCGACAGGAGCAGTTTCTGTCTCAGCCTTAGCTTTCTTCTTTCTCTTGTTGCTCTTTTTCTTTTCACTACCCCTCTCTTCTTCGACAGTAGGTGGGACTGGAGGAACAACAGCAGGGGTTTCAATCGATGGAGCAGCAGGAGCTTCGTCAGCATCAGCAGGTGCTTTCTCCTTCTTCACCTTATTATTCTTCTTGTTCTTCTTTGGCTTCTCTTCTGTGGCAGGAGCCGCAGCTTCGGTAACAGGAGCCACTTCATTTGCAGCAGGAGTTTCAGCACTCTCGACCTTCTTCTCCTTCTTGTTATTTTTCTTCTTTGGCTTCTTTTCGGCTGCTCCTTCCGCAGGAGCAGCATCAGTGGCAGGAGTCTCAGCCGCAGGTGTAGCAGTCTCTTCAGTCTTCTTCTCCTTCTTATTGTTCTTCTTCTTGCTCTTCTTCTCTGCTTCTCCTTCGACAGGTGGAGCGGCAGCGTCAGAGACAGTAACAGCACTGACTTGAGCAGCTAATTCATCAACAGCCGCTGCATCAGTCTTCTTCTCCTTCTTGTTATTCCTCTTTGGCTTCTTCTCAGGAGACTTGGTCTCTCCCTCATCAGCTGTTGCTGGTTCAGTGGCAACAGAAACCTTACCAACAGCTTCGGCAAGCTCTTCAACCTCCGCCACAGTCTCACCTTCGGTTTTGGTTTTCTTCTCGCGACGATTACTCGACTTCTTTTCTCTCTTTGGTAGTGGAGCCTCTTCCAAGGTAGTTACTACAGCAACAGGAGCAGGAGTTGCTTCGACAGCGGGGGTCTCTTCAGTTGTCTTGTTACCCTTCTTACCACCTTTCTTCTTATTTTCAGTCTCACTCATTTTCTATTAATCAAAATATTCTCTTGAAAAATACGATAATCACTCAACAAATCAATCGATTTAAAAAATGCTTTTCAATCTTCTTTTGTTTATGCTCTGAATTTTGAAACAGGGAAAAAAATTTAATTGTTTCATTGCGAAAGTTGGAAAAGAGAACGTGAGGCGAAAATCAAAAAAGATTCGGCCGACGCATGCGTGGCTGTAGGGGTTGAGCGAGAGGTGCGGGCAAAACTGACGACTGTGAAACGGACAAAAACCTGGGCCAGTGGTATTACATATTACATTATAATATGCCATATAATCAATATTAATATCGATTACTAGGTATAAATCAAGAAAAGAATGCTAGGAATATGACACGATTTTTAAAGACAGGTGACAAATCCCTAGAAATAGTTAAATGAAATTATAGATTTTGATGAGAGCCACCTTTCAATTTTATAAACAACAATAATAATCCCCCTCAGAAGCTGGTTAATCTACGTTTAGCAATCATTTCCCTGAAGTTCTGGGACCAATGCTGTCAATGGTGGTACTGATTGTAAATATGACGAGTATAATCCACCCCATCCATTTGGATGAACTCTCAAGGCATCGAGTACAGCCTGACTCGAAGGTGCAGGACCGATATTGAAAGGAACATCCTTCAAATCTCCGCCTTTAGCATGTACTTCAATCTTTTTCTCAACAAGAGATACAATAACTTGTGCAACTTCTTCACTTGATTGTCCTTCTGTTGGTGAATCCATACGTTTATTTAACAAATCAATTAATTTCTCTGCATAACGATTATAATATAATGCAGACACATCCTCTGCTGGTAACACACGTGTACCACGTCCACCCTCTGTGGTTTCGACGGTTGCAGTCCTAGTAGAGGAGGATTCAGTGACCACACTTTCTTCAGATGCAGAGCCTGCAGTTGAGAGAGGGGTAGCGACTATTCGATCAGCGAATTTAGTACGAACTGGTCCAGGTTCAACAACAGTAACCGAAATATTAAATGGTGCCAGTGAATATCTCATACTATCAGAGATTCCTTCCAGTGCAAATTTACTACCAGTATAGAAGTCAAAGCATGGTATACCACGGATACCACTGGTTGAACTGATATTGATGACGTGGCCAAAGCGTTGTGCGCGCATACTGGGAAGTACCGCTTGAAGTACACGCATTACGCCCCACACATTGGTGTCAAAGAGCTTTTGTGCTTCGTGGACATGAACAGTCTCCAAACATCCTATCAATCCATAACCAGCATTATTGATGACAATGTCAATCTTACCACTGGTTGTCAAAATAGTGTTCACTGCTTGTTGCACGGAATCCTCAGATGTGACATCCAAAGCCGCCGTGAACAATGTCTGACCATACGCAGGATGTGAATGGAGGGTGCTTTGGTCAGGTTTGCGCATAGTTGCCCAAACAATGAAATTATTTGGAAATTTAGCGAATTCCATAGCACAGCTTTGCCCGATACCCGAGGAGCATCCTGTTATGAGAACGACCTTTCGGTCTGCTGCGCTGCTCTCAAGTTTGCAATCAAAGGAGGACATTTTCAACTTTCCGCTCGTCAGTACTTGACTGTTAGCTACCTGTAAAGCGATTGATTCTGGATTCTATGAAATCCATGGTGATAAAGCAAAAAAATCTCTCGGGAAGTCTAAATAAAAGGACCTATTGGGATGAAATATCTTTGTAAAGTTATGAAAATGAGGAGGTTATTATGTTTCACACAATAAAATAAAAAGCATCACCAGCACATTTATTTGTGTTGCTGAGGCGCATTGATGCTATATAGTATAATTTTAACCAATATGTTGAAGAGAGTACACCACGTTGCCATCATTTGCTCAAATTATGAGGTGAGCAAAAGATTTTATACCGAAATTCTCGGTTTAGAAATTGTTCGTGAAGTTTATCGTGCTGAGCGAAGATCGTACAAACTCGATCTTTCAGTAAATGGTGTATATCAAATTGAATTATTCTCTTTTGAAAATGCACCACCACGTCCAAGTAGACCAGAAGCGCAAGGATTGCGTCATTTAGCATTTGAAGTAGATGATGTTGCAGAAGTAGCGGAAACATTAAAGAGTAAAGGAATTGAAGTAGAAGCAATTCGTGTAGATGAATACACTGGAAAACAATTTACTTTCTTTGCCGACCCTGATGATTTACCCATTGAAATTTATCAACGCTGAATTGATAATTTTTATCAGTTCATATTGTAGGATTTTGTGATGGTTACAGTACGTTTTGTTTGAATATAATTTTACTTGAAAAAGGAATGCATAGTAATCATAAACTGCCACAGTTACTGTTTCGACATACATTCATGCATTACCATCAATTATTTTCTTAATTCTATTATCAATTCAAACCTTTTCTTCTCTAACAAACAATCTTCATAATAATCTTCAACAAAGATAAGGCAAAATACCAAAGCGTGGTCATGTTGATTCCTATCTTTCTTTCTCTCTTTCGCAGCTAGCTCTTTTCCCTTAAAATGACAATCGACTGTCTGCGTTTAATAAACAACTCACATTTACAATAAATTCATTGGTCTAACAGAAGAACCTAGTATTGGGCACCTCTTCGTCGTAAACTTTTCAATAATCGCACTATAACACAATACAACCTATACAACAAAGTACCTAGTACCTTAACAAGACAAAACAATTACAATCATACACATATATCAATACACATTACTGACACCATTTAAATACAGCGCAAGAACAGATAACACATGAAAAACACTCTACAGTCGTTGACCATGAATACTACCACTTCCACTACTACTTACCAATGGATAAGAACCTACTGCATTTGCAGCAACAAGTTCCCCACTCGATGGACGATTAGGACTGTTGTCAACAATAACTTGGACGTCAGTTACTTCAACTGAACTTTGAGAAGGAATGACTTCCACATTCGCATAGATGGCATCTAACTCGAGTCCACGTGCTAAGTGAGCATCTGTACCAATAGGAACGCGACGGGACGACGACGGAGCGGTTGGAGCATTGCGTGTACCACTGCGGGTAGAGGAACCATTAGAAGGTACAGCAGGTTGTCCATTGAGATCAGCCAATTCGACCTGACCAGGTTCATTGTCTTCAATCACAACCCAATTCTCTTTACCAAAGGAATCACCACGATAGAGTACGGCAACAAAGACCAGAGTCGTGAGAACCATTGCGATGACAGCAACACCATATCCAATCTTACAAGCACGTGGTATGTCTGGATATTCCTTTGCTGAATCCTGATTGTATGACTTTGAAATAGTGTAGGAATAACCCGTCCCTTCATAGGTATTTGTATCTACGGGATAACAAGAATCAGCATAAAAATAATTCATAATACCCGTCGTTAATGCCATAGAAGTAAACCATAGCGTCAATAAACCAAGATGTTTATGATGTTTGTGAAGAGAAAACGCCTTCAATAACACAGAAGCAGGAAAACATCTCATGATCACAAATGAAAAGATTCCATAACTAAAATTAAAAACAAACAATCCAATCGAGAATATTCCTATCCATGAATGAATTGAAGTAAAATGAGGTGATTTCACTTCACTTGAAGTTAAAACGGAATTATTATTCTGTGTGTTGTACTCATCATCATCTGTACCATATCCATACATAACTTCAGCATTTTTATAATCAATGACAACCCACAATCCTAAAAACATCAAACAAAATGAAATACATTGTAAAATGATATGATAGCGTTTATATCGACGATAAAGATTTCTACCAATATATTCTTCACCTTGTGTTTCTATTTGTTGTTCTGTCATATGAGAGAAAGAGTATGAGACAATTCCTAGAACTTGAGAAAGAAAAAATCCTCCAGTCATGAAAATTGGATGGAAAGCAAAGAGATTGGTTTTCAAGTTTGGTTTACCAAGAAAGAGATCATCGGTAGAATCTGTGCTCGAATGAGTCTCAGTCCATTTTACAATAAAGGCCAGTAATAAAGCACCGAGTGGTAGGGTGAGATATGATGAGGTACGTGCCAACGAATAACGATTTCTCTTTTCACGTTGATCAGCAGGTAAATGAAGATAATAACTAGCATAACAATAAGCGGAAACAAGAAGAATAGCCAGAGATATCAGAGCAATACCAATTCCAATGACGATCTTAATCGGTGTTGAGAAATCGGAGAGCACATTTACACGACGAGAAAAATTTGCTGCTTCCAATGAACACAAGGAACTAAACAAGAGACAAACCGAGAAGAGAAGAGTAGAGAGCTTGGAGTTGTTGGCTACCTTCATTTCACTTTTCACCGTTTCCTTTGACTGTAAGAGGATCACTACAACTGTACAGAGAACTTACGGAGCGTCGAGGCGGGAAGTTATAATAGTGTACTGCGGGGGGAAAATGAGCAAACAATGACCAAATATGAAAGGAATCTGTGACACACCACAAGGAATTGGATGAGAAGGAAGCGCTACAGCTTAATAATATATTTTATATATTGTATTGTTGCTTTTGATGATGATGAGTTGATAATTGTAAGAGCTAGTTTAACAATAATTATGTCCCAACGAAATTGGAAATGCAAAATTTCCGCCTCTTTTTCAGCTTTTACTATGGATTTTTCGTAATACCCTAGTTATACACTTGGGTTACCCTAAACACCTCTTTGCTTGCATCTCGCTGTGCGGCCGCTGCTGCGCCTGCTGTGGCGGCTGCTGTTTGGGCGGCTTGTTGGATCATTTTTTAATTCTCATATACTTATGTTGAATGAAAGGTTCAAGACAAAGGCCGGAACATTGAGAATTTACCATTGCAATAAAGTATAGTTCACATTACTATATTCCAATAATAGAATGAGTTCCATTACCAATCGCTTTTTTCGGCAAACCACTGTAGTGGTCAATATTGCAGCCAAGAGAGGTTTAACTATTCATCATCACAATCATGCTAAAAAGTATCTCTATCGTCATGCTATTGTTCGTGCTATTGATGCTTCACTCCCACAACAAGCCCAATGTATGGATGCTTCACTCAGGTCTCATCTCGATCTCACTCTTGCTAGACAACAACACGATGAACTTGTGAAGGCAATCTCATCTGCCCCTGGAATTACTGGTGTCACTGAATTACCATCTGATGGTCATGCCGATTCAGTGTTCATTGAAGACACTGCTGTAGTACTAGGTGATACTGTGCTATTTACACATCCCGGTGCTAATTCAAGACAAAGTGAAGTACAACGTATTCGTGAAACATTTCAACAACGTTTTCCACAAATGAAAATGAAAGAAATGGCGTACGGTGGAACATTAGATGGTGGTGATGTCTTGTATACTGGTAAGCCCTACTAAGACTGTATGTGGAATGTTCTTTATACTTACTGTGTCTCTCTCTACAGGTCGGGAGTTCATTGTTGCTGAGTCCAAACGTACCAACAAGCAAGGCATCAAATCTCTTCAAGCTGCATTTGCTCATTTACCACATAGCAAAGTCTATATCGTCAACCTCGATTACCTGATATCACACTGTGTTGGTAAGAAAGAAGCAAATACATTGCACTTGAAGTCATTTTGTTCTGTGATACGTGGGCCCCCATTTGAAATCTCACCAACTTCAACAACCACGGTAACCAATCCCTCTTCACCTGTTGTTGTGGTTGGTGGAGAGATTGGTAAAATCTTTGCTAATTGGTTACAGATAAGTCGTAGTGAATATGATTCAGCTTATCATCAATGTTTTAATCAACAGGTTTCACATAACGGACAACACTTACATCCACATCGCTATAATGAACATCATGCGCGTGATCAAGGACATGGCCACAGCCATCGTGGACACGAAGGAGAAGCCCACGGGCCTGTCAAATATGATGTCCTTGCTGTACCCGATCGTGATGCTGCGAATTTAGTGTATATAAATGGTCATTTAATACGTAGAAGTTCACAAGAATTTCCTAATAGTGGTGTAATTTTTGATAGTTTTGTAAGAAAAATGAATCATAGTCATCGTGGACATGTTATTGTACAAAAAGAAGTTAATGCTAGCGAATTAGCTAAAGTTGACGGTGCAATTACTTGTTGTTCATTGTTATTTTAAAATAAATATAAATAAATTAATTACAAGAGAATGTTTGTACTTATTTATTGAACAAATCAAAATTACACACAGTAATTGATCTGTTGATTGGAAAGACAGCATCTATAAAACTTGAAAATCCTAATTAAGACAGTGATCTTAATTAGGGTTCTTGATGATAATGTATCATCCGCCACAACAAGCAGCAAAAAAGCCCAATTGAGAAGGAGCAGATGAGCGAAAAAAAAAAAAGCAAAGCAAAAAAATCAGATCGATCCCAGCCAGATCCGAATCGCCATCTTGTGTCTCTTGTGTTGACTGTTGTTGGTATTACCACCCAACGAAATTTTGGAGAGTGTCAGGAACCGAAAATAAATGCGGTCGAATCAACGTCAATATAAAATGGCAAAATTTTCCCTATGGGGAAGGCCAAACGAATGTGGTGAAGATGATGGCGATGAAGAGTTGATAGAAGAGGATGATGAGATGAGCGAAAACGACACCGAAGATAGCGACGACAGTGACGCAGACGACGATGATGACGCTGATGATGACGGTGACGACGATGATGATGATAACGATGATGATGATGACACTGATGATGAGGGTGACGACGATGATGATGACGACGATGATGACGACGATAGTAGTGAAGAAGCTACATCGACAAATCTATTCAAAAATCTCTTTACTTGTATTCTCAATAACAATCTCATAAAATTTCGTAAATATTTAGACGATGCTATGAGTAATATGGGTGACACTTTCGAAATTAATTTATCAGAACAAGATGAACCCGGTCGTCGACATAAAACGCTATTAGAATTCTGTTTAGTCGCGTTAACTGAAGAATGCCATCATCGACGATTACCGTTTGTTCGTACTTTGATCGAATATGGTGTATCCTTAGATGAAGTTGATTTGAAATATTATTCCGATCCGAAACGTTTTTTTCTAGGTCAATATTTTAGTCGTAAAGCTACAAAACTATCCACTGTAAAATACTTCGTTGAAGTATTAGGTGTGAATATTAATATGGACATAATAAGTACAGGAGATCCGTTTACATTTTTAGCTTGTAAATTGGTCTTGCCAATAAGTGGTAATAATATGCGGAATTATATCCCTCCCGTTCCTATTGATGATGAAACGAAAGCAAAAATGGTAGAAAGAGAGAAACTAGCTTGTGAACGATATTATCGAATGTATACTACACCACATTCGGTCATACAATCGCGATTAGAATCAGTGCCTGTTCATGAAAAGTCTATACGAAATATTATAAAAAGTGATAATGTAACATTATCTCATGCACATGGTTTAATGCAACATTTTGAAAACTTTGTTACTCAATCATATCTTAATAAAAAGGCTCATATTTGGAGCTATTTATTAAATGACGCAGGTATGTATGATGATCAAATGTTAGATATTATGATATATTATTGTATACCAGTATCTTTAAGAGACTTGCTAATTAGGGGTAATTCTATTGGTGTAACATATGAACCGTGGCAAATTACTTGTCAATTATTGTGTATACACGATCCAATATTTTGTCAAAAGATTTATTGGTATATGCCAATGGGAGCTGGCCAACATACAGAAGACAATGTACATTTTCTATTTGATCGTGATCAAATGGGTATTAATCCATTGGATTGTTTTAATACTTTACAATGTCAACGTTTATTAAGTAAACTATTAAACAGTAATGTGGATTCTACTTGTTTATTTAAACTTACTAAATATCTATTAGATGATCTTCATCTATTACCAATATTATCAACTACAACCAATGATGATAACATTGATAACACTAATAGTATATTTGTGAAGTTTCAATTTAATGGTAACGAAGCATTACAAAATGTTGCATTAAATTGTATATTTTGTGATGCAAGGGGTGATCGAGTATATTATGATCGATTTCTTTATTTTATTGACCATTGTAAGTGGATAACGAATGATCAATTTCTAATGAAGCTGATTGATAGAATGCCATATGGTACATTACTAACTGCAGAAGAAGTGAATAAACGTGCTATGGAACTAGTAGAGATGATCATTATCTCATACCAACAGCAAGGGAAAAGTGTTCAACCGGGTAGTTACGTGTTACATGATCTCATGAAACATCATCGTTTGACGAAACAAGCACTCGAACGACTATTAACCGCCAAGAACGAGGAAGGTGAGAGTTTAGGTTTCGATGGCTTAATTAAGAACAGTAGAGAACAAACCATTATAATGAATATCAATTCATGGCAATACGATGCTTGTTTTACGATTGAGCATGAAGATATGGGTATTCCTATTCTTTCTAGCGATCCAACCATTGTATTACAAACATTACGTGAAATTCATCAACAAGTCGATGAATTAGTGAAATACCTAATTGAAGACATTGGTATTGATATCAACGCTGTGGATAATACAGGTAAAACAGCGATAATGTATGTGTTAGGCTGTTCAAGACATCAACAACATCGTCAACCATGTAGACAGTTTTCTTTACCAATATTTACCAATAATGATTTAGACTATGAATATGATCCTAACTATGATAAGAATATTCTATCACAATTAGTTGTATTGCGTATATTGTATAAGTACGGTGGTAGATTAGATATTTGTGATAATGAAGGAAAGAAGAATGCAGTCGAGCATTATCCATGGATTAAGAAGATGTTTGTAGGTAGTAGAGCGACCGTATGTAAACCTCTACCATATGGTGGTTGTGAGGAGGAATGGAAGGAACAAGATGAGCGTTTCTTTGGAATGTGTATGTCGTTGGATTGGTTAAATTTACCCATAGCGGAAGATGATTCGATTGATATGCCT
>JACCEA011493304.1_pt1 | contig 14963 bp, 15 predicted proteins | sample 7449851 | NCBI WGS metagenome assembly JACCEA01 (sample SAMN15323453, study PRJNA562643) | freshwater metagenome | isolation source: river surface water | place: USA:Blue River Watershed | collected 2017-08-18 | reverse complement strand
TGCAAGCTTACCTTAAGTTGTGTGACGACGGCTGCGCAAGATACGCTCAAAGTGACTAGGGTCATGGGGGGTAAGCATTTGCGCATTTCGGGGTAAATAAAAATCCCAAAGTCGTGAAATCCAGAAGCGTAAGGCTGCAGCACGCAGCATTGCTGGCCACGCCGCTTCTTCAGCATCATTTAATGGGCGCACCTGAATATATGCACTGAGAAGGGCATGCAAGCGATCGCGATTGATCTCCCCAGTACCATTTTGAATTGGCTCTTCTAAACACCAATCGTTAGCAGTAACCGCCAGATCAAATAGCCATTTATCGTTACCAGCAAAGTAGAAATCAAAAAAGCCACCCAAGATGGTTTGATTGTTCTTAAGGGTGAAGAGCACATTGTCACGAAATAAATCACAGTGGCAAGGGCCTGCCGGGAGTGATTGATAAATGCTGGACTGGAAAAATCTCTCTTGATAATGCATCTCAGAGAGCAGAAGCTCTTTTTGCTGCTCATTGATATGCGGCAAGATGAGTGGAACTGTTTCTTGCCACCATTGCATACTTCGTAAATTGGGCTGCGATAGGGAAAAGGAACGGCCAGCTAAATGCATTTTGGCCAACATCTCTCCTACAGCTGCGCAATGTTCTTCCTTGGGTGCTAGCTCGGATTGTCCTGGCAGTTTTGTCACGATACTCGCGGGTTTGCCTTTGATCTCAATTAGCAAATGACCGCTACGATTTGTCATTGGCTTTGGAACGGGGATGCCTTGATTGGCTAAATGCAACATCAACTCTAAGTAGTAGGGGAGTTGCTTAAAGTGAAGGCGTTCAAAGATCGTGAGTACATATTCCTGAACCTGAGTGCCTTGTTGGCAGTTTAGGAAGAAGTTTGAGTTTTCGATTCCGCCATGAATCCCTTTTAACAGAGTAGCCTCGCCGATTGCAAAATCATTTGCGATACGAGGAGAGATTTCCTCAAGGATTAGCGGGGTGAAAACTGCCATGCCAATATTGAGTTCTGGGTTACTGCAAGGGAATGCGAATGCTTGGTACGCTCAGCAAATTGTTGTCTTGCGACGAACCGGTAGTGGGGAAAACCGTTTGGGGCGGAGACATCTCATAGGTACCAAACGTTGATTTGACCTCAATCTCAGTTGGCAAATTACTCTCGCGGTATTCACGAATCTGCGTTCCTGTCGATTCGGTGTACTCGAAACTGGGTTTGCGCTCCTCTTTTTTACCTAAGCCAGCGGGGTTCTTGGCTGAAGGTGCTAAGGGTTGATTATTAATACGATTCAGATCCTCTTGGGTTAAAGCCTGGGTGCGTCCAGATTGTGCGAATGCCAAATTAGGGTTCGTGGACAGCATACTAAGCAGCAAAATAGTGCTGAAGCGAAGAAGTAATGGTTTGACGGTGGGCGGCATCATGGATTTGGGCTCAAGTACATGTATGCCTCTATTATCCTGAGAAAACGAAAGTACCCAAGATCTTTAGTCTGTGGCAGCCTAAATTGGGGGTTTTTCAGGATCAATCCGAGTAGATTGTACGATTGAGGGATGTCAACACATCAATTACTGCTGGTAGACGGCTCCAGTTATCTATATCGGGCCTTTCATGCCATGCCGGATTTACGCAATCCCGCGGGGGAGCCGACTGGGGCAATCTATGGCATGGTCAACATGATGCGTCGGGCCCGTGCAGAAATCGGCGCTGATCACATTGCCTGTGTCTTTGATGCCAAAGGTAAAACCTTTCGAGAGGATCTGTATCCAGAGTACAAGGCGCATCGCTCGCCTATGCCAGAGGATTTAGTTGCCCAAATTGAGCCAATTCATGAAGTTGTAAAAGCCTTAGGTTGGCCGGTATTAATGATCTCTGGCGTGGAGGCGGATGATGTAATTGGCACGTTAGCGCGGCAGGCTGCAGAAATGGGTTGGTCAACAGTGATTTCGACTGGTGATAAGGACCTCGCGCAATTGGTTAACGATAAGGTCAGTTTAGTTAACACAATGACCAACGAGAGACTGGATGCCCAAGGTGTTGAGGCAAAATTTGGAGTGCCCCCAAGCCGGATTGTTGATTACTTAACAATTGTTGGCGATAGCGTCGATAACGTGCCAGGTGTTCATAAGGCTGGCCCCAAAACAGCCAATAAATGGTTGGCAGAATATGGCGACCTTGATAACCTAATTACGCATGCAGCAGAGATTAAGGGAGTTGTCGGGGAGAATCTGCGCGCCAGTTTAGATTGGCTACCCAAAGCCCGCCAGATTCTGACGGTTAAACTGGATTGCGATTTAGCCCCACATATTGGCTCCTTGCATGACTTACATGCAAAATCAGAGGATCGTGCTCAACTGCAGGCTTTATTTAAGAAATATGCTTTCAAGACGTGGTTGGGTGAAATTGGCGACGATGGCGGTTCAAAGCAAACCACTTCGCAGGAGCAAACGCATCTTCCCGAAGGGAGTCAAGCTACAGCTGAGCTTTCATCGAATCTACATACCAAACTAGCGCGTGATTATGTCTGTATTACCGACCCGATTACTTTTCAGTCTTGGTTGCGCAAAATAGAGCAAGCACCTCTTACCTGTATCGATACAGAAACAACCAGTCTTGATGCAATGCAGGCGGAGCTGGTTGGCATTTCATTATCGGTTAAAGCAGGGGAGGCCTGTTATATACCAGTCGCACATCGAACAGGTGAGGAGCAGTTAGATCGCGCTTGGGTACTCGCGCAACTAAAGCCTTGGTTAGAAAATCCACAGGCTAAAAAAGTAGGCCAGAATCTTAAATACGATATTCATGTGCTTGAGAACTATCAGATTGCGATACAAGGTGTTGCTCATGACACTCTTCTGGAATCCTATGTGCTGGAGTCGCATCTCAGTCATGGCATGGACAGTCTTGCAGAGCGTCATTTGGGCATCAAGACAATTCAGTATGAAGATGTTTGCGGCAAAGGGGCGCATCAGATTGGATTTGATCAGGTTGATCTAAAAACAGCCACCGACTATGCCGCAGAGGATGCCGATATCACTCTAAGACTGCACGAGTATTTATGGCCGCAATTACAGCAAGCGAAGGGCTTGTGCTATGTGTATGAACATATTGAGATGCCAGCAATGCGTGTTTTAGGCATCATGGAGCGCAATGGCATTACGATCGATAGCGCAAAATTGGCGAAGCAAGGTCAAGAAGTAGGAAAAAAATTATTAGCGCTAGAAAAAGAAATCCATGAGCTTGCGGGTCAGCCTTTTAATATTCAGTCACCTAAACAGATTGCTGAAATCTTATTTGGCCAGTTGCAGCTACCTGTTGTGAAAAAAACACCATCGGGCGCACCATCAACCGACGAAGAGGTTTTGCAAAAATTAGCCGAGGATTATCCCTTGCCTGCGCGGATCTTGGATTACCGCAGTTTGGCTAAATTGATGTCGACCTATATTGAGAAATTGCCGCGGATGATTAATCCCAAAACTGGGCGGGTGCATACCAATTATGCTCAAGCAGTGGCAGTGACCGGTCGCCTGGCTTCGAATGATCCCAATCTGCAAAATATTCCGGTGCGAACCGAAGAGGGTCGCAGAATTCGGGAGGCTTTTGTGCCTGCTCATGGCTATCGCTTAGTGTCAGCCGATTATTCGCAAATTGAGTTGCGTATCATGGCCCACATTGCCGAAGATGAAAACCTATTGGCTGCATTTAGGGCGGGTAAGGATATTCATCAAGCAACTGCTGCTGAGATTTTTGCAATTCCTTTAGAGCAAGTTAGCTCGGAGCAGAGACGCTATGCCAAAGTCATCAATTTTGGGTTGATCTATGGAATGAGCGCTTACGGATTGGCTAGTAATTTAAAGATCGAACGTGCTGCAGCTCAAAAGTACATCGCAACTTATTTTGAGCGTTACCCCGGGGTTGCTGCATATATGGAGCGCACGCGTGAGGAAGCACGCTCTAAGGGCTATGTTGAAACTGTATTTGGCAGGCGTTTATGGTTGCCTGAAATAAAAGCAAACGGACCCCGCCGCCAAGGTGCCGAGCGCGCCGCAATTAATGCCCCAATGCAAGGAACTGCAGCGGACCTGATTAAATTAGCGATGGTAGCGGTGCAAGATTGGTTGGAAAGTGAGAAGTTAAAGACACGCATGCTTTTGCAGGTTCATGATGAATTGGTATTTGAGGCTGCACCGGATGAGCTAGAGCATCTAAAATCTTCCCTACCTGGATTAATGGGTTCAATTGCCCAGCTGAAGGTGCCGTTGATTGTCAGTATTGGTGTGGGCGACAATTGGGAAGAGGCGCATTAAATCAATCGGATTAGGAGGAGACATACGATGAGAACAAAAGTAAAACTAGCAGAACAGGGCCGTCGCGATTTTATGAAAACATCCCTCAGGGCTTCCACAGCTACAGTTACAGCAAGCGCTTTGGGTTTAGGTTTTGTGGCGGCGTCAGAGCCTGTATTGGCACAAGCGATTAAGACAGACTTTGCTGGGATCAAGGCGGGCGAGCAGGATATTCCTGTGGGCAGTTTTAATATGCCCGCATATATCTCTCGCCCTGAAAAAGCCTCTGGCCCATTACCAGTCGTAATTGTTGTAAGTGAGATCTTTGGAGTACATGAGTATATTGCAGACACAACTCGCCGTTTTGCAAAACTGGGGTACTTAGCAATTGCCCCGGAGTTCTTTACTCGCGCTGGTGATCCAAATTCATTTGGAACAGTTGCAGAGATCCAGAGCAATATCGTAGCCAAAACGCCGGATCCGCAAGTATTGGGCGACCTTAAGGCAGCTATCGCTTGGGCCGGAAAGAATGGCGGCGATCTGAAAAAAGTAGGGGTTACTGGATTTTGTTGGGGTGGACGTATCACCTGGTTAGCGGCCACGATGCCTGAGGTTAAGGCGGGCGTTGCGTGGTATGGTCGATTAGTGGGCGATAAGACTGCCAACAATCCGAAGCAGCCTGTAGAAATTGCTGCTGATCTCAAAGCTCCTGTACTTGGCCTCTATGGCTCAGCCGATACGGGGATTCCATTGGAAACGGTTGATCAAATGAAAGCCGCGCTAGCAAAAGCAAGTTCTAATCCTGCTGCCAAAGCATCCAAGTTTGAGATCTATCCAGAGGCGCCACACGCTTTTCATGCTGACTATCGGGCAACATATCGTGAGGGCCCTGCAAAAGATGCTTGGGCAAAATGCTTAGCTTGGTTTAAACAATACGGCGTTGCTTAACTCATGATGCATCTTGCTAACTTGGGCTTCCTGTGACATTTAGCACCTTACAGTTAATTCTTTTGGTAACCGCAGGGGCGGGGATCATTAGCGTCTTAGCGGCCGCTAGTCTATCTTTAACTCTGCTTGCCAAAATTGTGAACAATATGGTGAGCTTGTCGGTTGGCATTTTGTTGGCAACTACTTTTTTACATTCTCTACCAGAGGCTTTTGAACTGCCCGGCGCCCAAACACATTATTTATTTGCTACCTTGCTGGGCGGTTTGTTAGGATTTTTCTTATTAGAGAAAATTGCTTTATTGCGCCACAGTCACCATCACGAGGGCGATGGCCACGATCATCATCATGGCCATGATGCCGAAGAGGCGGGAAGTAGCGGCTGGATGATCTTGGTGGGTGATAGCATTCATAATTTTGTCGATGGGGTGTTGATTGCCGCTGCCTTTATGGTCGACATTCAGGTCGGAATCTTCACTGCTGTGGCAATTATTGCGCACGAGATCCCGCAAGAGATTGGCGATTTCATTATTTTGTTAAACGCAGGTTTTTCTCGGCTACGCGCTCTTTTGTATAACGCAATTAGCGGCCTAATGGCAGTGTTAGGTGGAGTATTGGCTTTTTATTTCCTAGAAAAAGCCAATCAAGCGATGCCGTATTTATTAGTGATTGCTTCAAGTAGTTTTATCTATATTGCGGTCAGTGATTTGATCCCGCAAATGCATCGTCGACCCCATTGGCAAGAGTCCTTACGTCAAATCGTCTTGATTGCAATTGGTGTCGGTATTGTGGTTCTCCTGACCGATCACCACCATTAAAGATTTGAATCGATGCTCTAGGTTTCAATGGGGCGTTTGGGGTCGGAGCACCACTCACTCCAACTACCAACATGCAGGCGTGATCCCGATAGGCCTGCAGCCTCCATCGCCAGAAGATTATGACAGGCGCTAACCCCTGAGCCACACGAATGAATAATCGTGCCAGGTTTTTGTTGGCCAATCAGTAAGACAAACTCCTTATAGAGTTGCTCCGGGGATTTGAACTTACCGGCGACTAGGTTCTCCTTGAAACATCGATTTGTTGCACCGGGTATATGACCGCCAACCGGATCTAGGGTTTCATTCTCACCCCGAAAGCGATCAGGCGCTCGCGCATCGATCACCATTTTGCGATCTTTGGCTGCAACATTTTTTTCCATCTCATCAATGAGGACAACGCCTTGATAGGGATAGACTTCTGGCATTGAGCTTAACGGTTTTGGCTCTCTTCCTGTGCTACTAAAGCTGCCATTCCATGCATCCAGTCCACCATCTAAAACTTGTACAGAGGCATGCCCAATAGAGCGCAACATCCACCATAACCGACTTGCAAAGGTACCTCCGTGACTATCGTATGCAACCACATGGGTGTGATTGGCGATCCCTAATCGCTGACGAGTCTTGGCCCATTCTTCTGGGGTGGGGAGAGGATGCCTTCCATTTGCACCTGTTTTTTTGCCAGAAAGATCGTGATCGACATTGACATAGATGGCACCTGTAATATGACCGGTCTTGTAGATCTCATATCCAGCTTTGGCGTTGGTGAGATCAAAGCGGCAGTCGCAGATCAGTACATCACTTCCTTCATTGATGAGTTCTTCTAACTGATTGGCTGTGATGATGGGATTCATAGGTCTCCTTGCTCGATCTAGAGTTGGAAATTGATTTCTCGACGATACCACTCATGAAAATGCTGCATACCATCTTCCATCGGACTTTGATAAGGCCCCACTTCATTTTTACCTCGGGCCATTAAAGCAGCGCGGCCCGCATCCATCCGCTCGGCAATTTCATCATCTTCAACACAGGTTTCCATATAGGCAGCCCGCTCGGCTTCTACAAACTCGCGTTCAAAGAGAACAATTTCTTCAGGATAGTAGAACTCGACGATGTTGCGAGTTTTATTGGGAGCAATCGGATGCAGTGTGGAGATACAAAGTACCCCGGGATACCACTCCACCATGACATTGGGATAGTAGGTTAACCAGATCGCACCATGCTTAGGCATTTGCCCTTTGTGATGACGTAAGACGGCATCGTGCCAGGCACGATAGGTCGGTGTACCAGGCTTACTTAATTCTTTATGGATGCCAACTGTTTGCACACTATGCCAAGAGCCAAATTCCCAATGGAGGTCTTCGCAGGAAACAAACTTCCCAAGTCCAGGATGGAAGGGTACAACGTGGTAATCCTCGAGATAAACCTCAATAAAGGTTTTCCAGTTGTAGTTGCATTCATGTACCTCAACGTGATCCAAAAGGTAGCCTGAAAAATCGAGATCCTTGGCAACACCCAGTTTTCCTAAATCAGCGTGTACATCTCGGGGGCCTTCAAACAAAAGACCTTGCCAATTTTGCAAGGGCGATTTGCCTAAATGTAAGCAGGGTTTATCGCCAAAGTGTGGCGCGCCTAACAGTTGCCCCTCCAGATCGTAGGTCCAGCGATGCAAGGGGCAAACGATCGTGTCAACTTGACCGCTACCATTGAGCATCAGCGCTTGACGATGGCGACAAACGTTAGAGAGAAGTTCAATACCCTCATTACCTTCGTGATTGCGCACCAAAATACGGCCTTCGTTTTCAGCAGCTAGGGTTCGATAAGAACCCTTTTCAGGAACCATCAGTTCATGGCCGACATAACCCGGCCCTTGCCTAAAGAGCAATTGCAGTTCACGTTGAAACAAATCAACATCAAAATATGCCGAAACCGGCAGTTGTAAATTGGACGGCGCAAGGTATTGCGCGGTAGCCAGATTAGTCATTCTCCCCACCCCCGAAAAAGTCAGCCGAAGCTAAGCGGAACAACCAATCCAACCATCGACATGTCGATATTGGAAAGGAAGAGGGGATTATACCCACGGGGAAATTTTGGGGTGGGAATCCTTGTTGGGACTGGCAAAGAGCCTGGGGTGGGAATTACCCCCTATAGCTTCTCTAAATTCGGTATTAATATGTCGCTATATGCCCAGTAAGAAAATGAACCCAGTTGCACAGGACTCCGTTCCAAGTTCTCCAGTGATTGATCCTCAGTTGCGCTATGAAGAAGCTCTTAAAGAGCTCGAGAAATTAGTCGGCGAAATGGAGTCAGGCAAGCTCTCTTTGGAAGAAACCTTGTCTGCCTATCAGCGGGGCACGGCCCTTCTGAAGCATTGCCAGGGGGTTCTAGCTCAAGTTGAGCAACAGGTTAAGTTTATCGAGACCTAACACTTACTATCGCGATCTTGGATATGAGCCATTTTCAGTTAGAGGCGTGGCTTGCCTCACAATCCCAACGCGCAGAGAATGCTCTTTTGCATTTTCTGGATTCAGAGAATTCGGTACCCGAGCATTTGCATGAAGCTATGCGATATGCAGTCTTGGGTGGGGGAAAGCGAATACGGCCTTTGTTGGTATATGCCGCTAGCGAACTTCGACCCAAGGAAATGATCGACCAAGTATTGGTTGATTGCGCAGCAGCTGCCATTGAGATGATTCATGCTTATTCATTGGTTCATGATGATTTACCGTGTATGGACGATGATGATTTACGCCGTGGTCGTCCAACAGTGCATAAGGCCTATGATGAGGCTACAGCACTATTAGTTGGCGATGCATTACAAACCCGCGCCTTTGAAATTCTCTCAACCCATCGGGCAGAAGATAGCGCCTCAACGATTGCTGTGCGTTTAGCCATGATCGAGGCGCTTGCCTTTGCCTCGGGGTCTAAGGGCATGGCCGGTGGCCAAGCAATTGATTTGCAGCATGTGGGCAAGAAGATGGATTTGCCAGCCTTAGAGCGAATGCATGCCATGAAAACCGGGGCACTATTAAATTGTGCAGTTCGGCTCGGTGGAATCACAGCCCAACTGCCTCAAGAGGCTTTAGTAAGCCTGCATAGCTATGCACAGGCTCTGGGCTTAGCCTTTCAGGTGGTGGATGATATTTTGGACGCTACGGCAGATAGCGCTACTCTCGGAAAAACAGCCGGCAAGGATGCTGCCCAGGACAAGCCTACCTATGTGACCCTGAAGGGTTTAGACTATGCACAGGAACTAGCAAAAGAACTAAAAGGGAGAGCTCTAAACAGCCTAAATCAGTTTGGACCTGAAGCAGATGCATTAAGGCACCTTGCAGGTTTGGTTGTAGATCGAAAAAAATAATATGCTGCACTCCATTAATGACCCCAGCGAGCTTCGTAAGCTAGAGCGTGATCAGTTACCTGCTTTAGCAGATGAGTTACGTCAATACATTGTTGACTCGGTTTCAAAGACCGGTGGACATTTATCGTCTAATTTAGGTACGGTTGAGTTATCGATTGCACTTCATTATGTTTTTGATACTCCGCATGATCGTATTGTTTGGGATGTGGGTCATCAAAGCTACCCCCATAAAATTTTGACCGGTCGTCGAGACCAGATGCATACGCTCCGACAGTACGCTGGGCTATCTGGATTTCCAAGACGTGCCGAAAGTGAGTACGACACCTTTGGAACCGCCCACTCGTCGACCAGCATATCTGCGGCGATGGGCATGGCGCGTGCTGCGCAAACGAAAGGTGAAGATCGTGTTGCAGTAGCCGTGATTGGTGATGGTGCGATGAGTGCGGGAATGGCATTTGAGGCAATGAATAATGCCGGCGTCTACGAGACGATGCCCTTGGTCGTGATTTTGAATGACAACGACATGTCGATCTCTCCCGCGGTAGGCGCACTCAATCGCTATCTTGCGAGATTACTGAGTGGCAATATTTATTCGGCTACTAAAAAAGGAATTGATTCGGTTCTTTCCTCCATGGCTCCTCCGCTTCGCGAGTTTGCTAAACGTTTGGAGGACCATGCCAAAGGATTTGTATCCCCATCAACTATTTTTGAAGAGTTTGGCTTTACTTACTTCGGCCCAATTGATGGTCATGACCTTGATACCTTAATTCCAATGATGCAAAACGTTCGGCGTTTGGCAAAAGAGGGAAATGGCCCACAGTTTTTACATGTGATTACACGTAAGGGCCAGGGTTATATGTTGGCCGAGGCCGATCCAATTCTCTATCACGGCCCTGGCAAGTTCAATCCGCAGGAAGGAATTAAATCCGGCGGTAGCTCAAAAAAGACCTTTACCCAAGTTTTTGGGGATTGGTTGTGTGACATGGCACAAGCCGATCCCAAGTTAGTTGGTATTACACCTGCGATGCGTGAGGGTTCTGGTTTGGTGGAGTTTGAGAAGCGTTTTCCTGAGCGGTATTACGACGTGGGAATTGCCGAGCAGCACTCAGTGACCTTCGCAGCAGGCATGGCATGTGAGGGAATGAAGCCAGTGGTAGCGATTTATTCCACATTCTTACAGCGCGCCTACGATCAGTTAATTCATGATGTCGCTTTACAAGATTTACCCATTGTTTTTGCAATTGATCGAGCTGGTTTAGTTGGCGCTGATGGCGCTACACATGCTGGTGCATACGATATAGCTTATTTGCGTTGCATCCCCAATATGTTGATCATGACACCTGCTGATGAGGCTGAGTGCCGTGATTTACTAACTACTGCCTATCACCAAGACCATCCCACTGCAGTTCGCTATCCACGTGGTGCTGGTATTGGTAATGCGCCATCCAAGGAGTTGCGAACCTTGCCATTGGGTCGAGGAGAATTGCGACGTAAATCAACAGCAAGTGGTAAACGTCTAGCTATCTTGGCATTTGGAACCTTGCTTTACCCGGCTCTTGATGTTGCAGAAAAACTCAACGCTACGGTTGTCAATATGCGTTTTGTTAAGCCTTTGGACATTGACTTGATTCAAATGCTGGCAAAAGACCATGACTATTTTGTAAGTGTTGAAGATGGTTGTGTACAAGGTGGTGCCGGTAGCGCATGTCTAGAGGCCATGAATCTCTTAGGAATCGCAAAACCTCTGTTGCCCATTGGCTTGCCTGATGAGTTTATTGAGCATGGTGATTACAACCTATTAATGGCGAAATGTGGTTTGGACTCTGCTGGAATTGAGGCTGCAATCCTCAAACGCTTTCCAGATCTTGGTTCACAATCTTCAATATCAGCTATCCATCCAAACCAAGTACCTGCTGGTAAATAAGACCCCTGTAAAGCCCTCACTATCATTTTGAGGGAAAATACCCCCTATGAATGATTTGAATACTGCCTTTTTAAAGACAAATACCTTGCCCGATGTTCAGGCAACTAAGGATGGCCGTGCCTTGCCAATCGAGCGGGTTGGTATTCGTGGAATAAAGCATCCTGTCTTGATGAGGGGCTCAAACGAAGCATTTCCAACCGTTGCCACCTTTGAAATGGATGTAGCCTTACCAGCAGAGCAAAAGGGTACGCATATGTCGCGTTTTGTCGCTCTGCTTGAGAAAGAGCGCAAGGCGATGGATAGCGCAACAGTTGCCACGCTGGCAAAAGAAATGCTTCCCTTGCTACAAGCAAAGCAAGGCCGCATCCAGATGAGCTATACCCATTTCGTCAAAAAGATTGCACCGGTTTCTGCAGTGAAGAGTTGGATGGATTATCAGGTTACTTATTTGGCAGAAGCGAGACAGGGTATTGATGAGCAAATTGAAGTTGATTTGTATTTACAAGCAGTAGTACCAGTGATGAGTTTGTGCCCTTGTTCAAAAGAGATTTCTGATTATGGGGCGCATAATCAACGCTCTCACGTGACCATGCTGGTGAAATTGGATGCAGATGCGCATCTTAGCGTTGAAGAGTTGGTGGCCATTGCTGAAAGCGAAGCTTCCAGTGAATTGTGGGCGATCTTAAAGCGTCCTGATGAGAAGTGGGTGACCGAGCGCGCTTATGAGAATCCCAAGTTTGTGGAGGACCTTGTGCGTGATGTAGCAACGCGTTTACAAAAAGACGAACGTATTTTGTCCTTAATGGTGGAAGCCGAGAACTTTGAGTCGATCCACAACCATAGCGCCTTTGCGCGTATTAGCCTGCCTTAATTTATCCCTGCGAATTAAGTTCCCAACGTGGTTTGATATCAAATCCGCCGAATAAATTCGGTGGAGAAGTATGATCTTGCAAAAGACGAAGTGCGCCTGCAAAGGCAATCATGACACCATTGTCTGTGCAGAGTTGTAGAGGTGGGTAGTGAACAGCGAGCCCTTTTTCTTGGGTCATGCGCGTTAGTGCTGCACGCAGTTGTCGATTAGCGCCAACGCCGCCTGCTAGAACTAAATCACGGCAACCCGTCATGTCGAGCGCAGACATGGCTTTCTGACTAAGCACTTCCACCAAAGATTCAACAAAAGCATAAGCAATATCGTTGCAAAATTGTTCATCTAGGGTGCCACTAGCCTCTGCCTTTCTGACCTGATTTAAGACTGCTGTTTTGAGTCCAGAAAAAGAAAAATCCAAATCCCCCGAATGCAACATCGGGCGCGGTAGTTCAAAGCGACCTGGTTTGCCACCCTCAGCTAGTTTTGAAAGAGCGGCGCCCCCGGGGTAATCCAGTCCTAGTAATTTGGCGGTTTTATCAAAGGCTTCCCCGGCGGCATCGTCAACGGTCTCTCCAAGTAACTCGTATTGGCCAATGCCTTTGACCAGCATGAGTTGTGTATGACCACCCGACACCAAGAGTGCAATAAAGGGAAATTCTGGGCGTTTCTGGGAGGCATCTGCTAATAAAGGGGAGAGTAAATGACCTTCTAGGTGGTGCACTCCAATCAAGGGCTTGTCGAGAGAAACCGCCAAGGCATTGGCAAAGGCTGAACCCACCAGGAGTGCACCCGCTAAGCCGGGCCCCTGGGTGTAGGCAATCGCATCAATGTGCTCAAGTGAGCATTTCGCTTCGTTTAAGGTCTTGTTTAGTAAAGGAATTACTCGGCGAATATGATCTCTGGAGGCCAGTTCAGGCACAACCCCGCCATAGTCTTGGTGCATCTCGATTTGGGAATGCAGGGCCTGGCCCAAAATGCCCAGATAGGCCGGCTCACCCCCCTCCCAAGGCTTTGAGTCATATAGGGCTAGGCCAGTTTCATCACAGGAGGTCTCAATACCTAGAACTATCATTGAATGGGGTTGTCGTGCTAGAATCCGTGTTTTAGTAAATTTTTGATTATTTTCTAGCAATAGAAGAGATAAAGCGAGTAAAAACAGCATGACCACAGTCCGCCTTCGCGAAAACGAACCATTTGAAGTAGCACTTCGCCGCTTTAAGCGCACCATCGAGAAGAATGGTCTTTTGACCGATCTTCGTGCCCGTGAGTTTTATGAGAAACCCACAGCCGAGCGTAAGCGCAAGAAAGCTGCAGCTGCAAAACGCCATTACAAGCGTATTCGTAGCCAAATGCTTCCTAAGAAACTGTACTGATTCTTACGGGATGGGTCTTTAAAAACGACTCTCCCTGATTTGCCTGGTTTATAGAACCCGCTGATTTGGCGGGTTTTTGTTTTTCATTCTCTTGGATAATGTAGCAAGAGCCTCTCTTTTCTGGAGTTATCACCATGAGCCTTAAAGATCAAATTACCGAAGATATGAAGTCTGCCATGCGCGCTAAAGAGGCGGAACGCTTAGGTACTATCCGTTTGTTATTGGCAGCTATTAAGCAACGTGAGGTCGATGAGCGAATTGTGGTCGATGATGCTGGAATAGTCGCCATCATTGAAAAATTAATCAAGCAACGCAAAGACTCGATTACTCAGTTTGAAAAAGCAGGACGCACCGATCTCGTGAACCAAGAGAGTAATGAGCTCACCATATTGCAAGCCTATATGCCAGCCCAATTATCTGCCGAAGAAATCTCTGCCATTGTAAGTAAAACAATCGCCGATCTCGGTGCTAGTGGCCCTCAAGATATGGGTAAGGTGATTGGCGCATTAAAACCCCAGTTAGCTGGAAAAGCAGATATGGGTGCAGTCTCAGGGTTGGTGAAGGCTGCCTTAGCAAAGTAAGGCTAATCGCTGATGGCATTGATACCGCAATCCTTTATCTCCGATCTACTCAATCGGGTGGATATTGTTGATGTTGTTGGTAAGCATGTTAAGTTGAAGAAAGCGGGCGCTAATTACCAAGGCTTATGCCCATTTCATCAAGAGAAGTCTCCCTCATTTTCAGTGTCTCCTACCAAGCAGTTTTATCACTGCTTTGGTTGTGCTGCCCATGGCTCAGCAATTGGGTTCATGATGGAATACTCCGGGTTGTCGTATGTCGATGCAATTGAAGATTTAGCTCGATCCGTTGGCCTCACTGTTCCGCGTGAGGAGCGCAGCGTCCGGGATGTGATTAAGCAAAAACAGGCGATTGCCTTAGGTGAAGTGATGAGTATGGCCAGCGATTGGTACGCTCAGCAACTCAAGGGATCGCAGCGTGCGATTGACTATTTAAAGGGCAGGGGTCTCACGGGTGAGATTGCTAAACGCTATTCACTGGGTTATGCGCCTGATGGTTGGCAAGGCTTAGAGGCTGTCTTTCAGTCTTATAGTAATGAGGAAACGGCCAAGATTTTGCAAGAGGCGGGCCTGATGATTCAGGGTGAGAACACCGATGGTCAAGGCAATACGAAACGCTATGATCGTTTTCGAGATCGCATCATGTTTCCAATTCGCAATCCAAAGGGTCAAGGCATTGAGTTTGGCGGACGCGTGCTTGATCAGGGTTAGCCCAAGTATTTAAATTCACCTGATACCCCTTTGTTTTCTAAAGGCAATACCTTGTATGGATTGTTTGAGGGCCGTATGGCAATCCGCGATCAAGGGTACGTCTTGGTCT
>JACCEA010463784.1_pt1 | contig 14964 bp, 11 predicted proteins | sample 7449851 | NCBI WGS metagenome assembly JACCEA01 (sample SAMN15323453, study PRJNA562643) | freshwater metagenome | isolation source: river surface water | place: USA:Blue River Watershed | collected 2017-08-18 | reverse complement strand
TGTAATGACTGTGGACGTGAAGGTGTGTAAACGGTTTCATGTCTGGTTATTTTAGCATGTTTTTTAAATTAAAGAATTCACAGTTTTAGGAGTTTTTTTCTAGTTTGCTATAATTATTCGATGTCAAAATTCATAATTGGAATTGATGAAGTTGGTCGCGGACCTGTCGCGGGGCCCGTGTATGTTTGTGCATCAAAAATGTCACTAGATTTTTATGAAACTTTCAAAAACCCAGAACTGCGCGAAAACTTTCTAAAAAAATTCATCTCAGAAAACAATCTTGAAATTAAAAAAGTTCCGCCACTTCGCGACTCGAAAAAACTTTCTAAAAATTATAAAAATCAGTGGGTAAAAATTTTCAAAAAAATGAAAGAACAAAACCTACTCGATTATTCAATTTCTTCTGCGACCAACATTGAAATTGATAAATATGGAATATCAATGTGCATAAAAAAGTCGCTTGCTAATTCTCTGAAAAGAATTGAAACAGATTCGACTGACTTTATAAAATTAGACGGCTCTTTATATGCCCCAGAGGAATATAAAAATCAAGAAACTATCGTAAAGGGGGACGATTTGGAGCCAATAATTTCTGTGGCTTCAATTTTGGCAAAGGTGGCTAGAGACGAATATATGACGGCACAAAGCCAAAAATTTCCCCTTTATGGCTTTGAAAATAACGCTGGATATGGAACTGCCTCACATATGCAGGCCATCAGAAAAGAGGGTATTTGCGAGCTTCATAGGATAAGTTTCCTTAGTGGAATTTGAATCTTGTCAAAATATATAATTATGCTATTATAATCGAACTATGACAGTAAGAATGCGCCACACGAGGGCACACACAAAAAACAGAAGATCACACCACGCGCTTACAGCACCTGCGCTTGTTAACGATGCAGATGGAAAGCACTTGAGACACCGAGTATCTCCAACAACAGGAAAATACAAAGGCGTTCAGGTTGTGAATGTGATGAAGAAAGTTGAGAAGAAAACAAAAACAAAATAAAAAAACCTTTTTACGTCCTCCGCTAGCCTCAGGACTTAAAAGGTTTTTTTATTTCGTTATAAACTTGCATTAAATATTTTAATCTTTATAATTGTTTCTAAGTATGGCAAATAGGCACCTTTCAAGATCAATCGTATTACAAACGCTTTTCGAAGCAGATTTTGTTGATTTTGATTTGAAAAAGTCCGAACTCTCTCTAGAGGAAAATATTCAGGAATTTGCACCAGGTGTTGTCGACCGCGCATTTATGCAAACTCTTTTGGAGTTGGTTTATTCAAAAAGGGACGACATAGACAAAGTTTTAGTAAAGGCTGCTCCAGATTGGCCACTTGAAAAAATCTCTGCTGTGGATAGAAACATTTTGCGACTTGGACTTGCTGAATTGGTTTTTGGAAATAGAAAAGAAGTTCCTTCAAAAGTTGCAATCAACGAAGCAATCGAACTTGCAAAAACATTCGGCGGTGAATCCAGCGGAAAGTTTGTTAACGGAGTTTTGGGTGCCGTATACAAAGAGATGGGTGAACCAGGCAAGGATGAAATCACAATCAAGAAAAAAGATATTCCAATTGATCAGTTGCCAGTTGAACACAAGGTTGGTGCTGTAGTTTTCTCTAAACAAGGTAGCGATTTGTATGTTGCACTTGTTCACGACGTTTTTGGACATTGGACACTTTCAAAAGGAGGTCTTGAAGAGGGTCAGACACCAGAACAAGGTGTTGTCACAGAAATGAAGGAAGAATTAGGTTTGGACGTCAAAGTCATCGAAAAAATTGGTGAAAACGAATATGTTGCAAATCACCCTGAAAAAGGACGCCATAGAAAGCAAGTGACTTATTTCCTTGTAGAATCAGAGTATAAAGACATTCAACTAGAGGAGACAGGCGGATTAGACGACGCAAAATGGTTTAAACTTGCCCAAATCCTTGACTTGAATTTTTATGATGATATTCTCCCTCTTATAACGAATGCTATTAAAAAGATTGCAGAGTTACAAAAATAAACTATGAAATTTAATGAAATAGAAGAAAAATTAGGCTTGAAATTTAACAATCAAGACTTACTTAAACAGGCTTTTACCCATCGTTCATATATCAACGAAAACAGGGAAAGTGATTTGGAACATAACGAACGTCTAGAATTTTTAGGAGATGCAGTTTTGGAACTTGTCACAACAGACTTTTTATATAAAAAATATCCTAAAAAACATGAAGGGGATTTAACCGCGCTTCGTTCCTCACTTGTTAATACACAATCTATTAGTGATGTATCAACTGAACTTGGTTTTAATGATTATTTACTTTTATCAAAAGGTGAGTCACGTGACACCGGTCGCGCTAGGTCATTTATTTTGGCAAACACATTCGAGGCTGTAACCGGTGCAATCTTTTTAGATCTCGGATATGATGCTGCACAAAAATTTATTTTGGATAATTTGGCACCAAAGATTGATAAAATTCTTGATAAGGGAACTTGGATAGATGCAAAGAGCAAGCTTCAAGAAAAGGTTCAAGAGAAAATTGGAATCACACCTAATTATAAAACTATTCGTGAAGATGGACCGGATCACGACAAAACTTTTACCGTCGCTGTGTGTTATGGAGAAAAGGAAATTGATAAAGGTAGCGGAAAATCAAAACAAGAAGCTGAACAAGAAGCTGCAAAAAAAGTTTTGGTCAAAGAAGGTTGGATGTAATATCTTTCACTTTTGATTTAGTGTTTTCATGTTAAAATAATTTCAATGTATTTAAAAGCTTTAGAAATTTCTGGATTTAAATCTTTTGGGAAGAAGGTGCGATTGGATTTCAATTGCCCTATTTCTTCTATTGTGGGACCAAACGGATCAGGAAAATCAAACATTGCTGAGTCTTTTAGATTTGTTTTGGGGGAGCAGTCAATCAAATCGATGCGTGGGAAAAAAGGAGAGGATTTGATTTTCAACGGAACGAATACAGTCACAAAGCAAAACAGGGCCTCTGTTAAGGTGTTTTTTGATAACTCTGACAAAATGTTGCCAGTTGATTTTGATGAGGTGACAATTGAAAGAGTTGTGAACAGGGATGGAAGCAATGAATATTCTATAAACAATTCCCCTGTTCGATTAAAAGATATTTCCGAACTACTTGCATCTGCAAACATTGGTTCAAGCGGTCACCATATTATTTCTCAGGGTGAGGCAGATAGAATTTTGAATACTTCAATCAAAGAGAGACGTGAAATGTTGGAGGATGCTCTAGGACTAAGGCTTTTTCAATTTAAAAAAGTTGAAAGTGAGAAGAAGCTTGTTAAGACTGAAGAAAACATCAAACAAATCGAATCGTTGCGTCGTGAAATTGCACCGCATATAAAATTTTTGAAAAAACAAGTTGAAAAAATCGAAGAGGCCAAAGAGTTGAAATTGAAATTGATTGGTTCATACAAGAGATATTTGAAGCGCGAGAGTGTTTATTTGAATAATAAAAAAGTTGTTTTGGCTGAGGCGCTTGATACACCAAGGAAAAAACTGGTAGAAATAGAAAAAGAAATTTCTGAATTGAATCAAAAAACAGAATCTGGTGAGAGGAATTTTTTGATTGAAGAAATTAAAAAATCTGAAAATGATTTGTCATCAATTAGCACAAGGAGAAATGATTTGATTAGACAGATTGGGAGGATTGAAGGTGAAGTTGATTCTCTAAAAAGAGTTTTTGAAAAACAAAAAGTTCATCAAAGCGATGAAATAATTTCTGTTTCAAAGAGCGAACTTGAAAGTTTAAAAAATGACATAAACAATAATAATTTATTGTCACTAGATTTGGATGCAATCAAGGGGTTGATTCAAAAAATTCTTGCACGGGTAAATGAATTCATTGATGAAAAAGTCAAAAAAGATGAGGCTCAATTTTCAATCGATGAAGATTTAAAGGTGCTAAACGAGAAAAAAGAAAATTTCAATGTTGAAATTAATGAGCTTTTGAAACAAGAAGATGAGCTGCGTGGGATATTGAAAATCCAACGTGAAAAGCTAGATTCAGATAAAAATGATTCAATTGAGGCAGAGAGAAAAATTATTTCACTCATGCGTGAAAAAAACGAATGGCAAAACAAGGTTTCAGAATACGCGATTCAGTCAGACATTTTGGAACGTGACGAACACTCATTCAAACAAGAATTAACAGAGGCGGCCGTTTTGGTAGGTAGAGAAGTTTTAAATTATGAAGGCGAGGAGACTGATGACATTGCTAGCGAAGAAAGACAAATTCAATTAAATTTCAAAAGGGAAATTGAGAGAATGAAAATTAAAGTTGAGGAAATGGGTGCTTCTGGTGGTGATGAGGTGGTTAAGGAGTATGCCGAGACTATTGAAAGAGATGAATTTTTGATCAAGGAAATTGCGGACCTTGAAAATTCATCAGAGAATTTGAGACAACTCATTTTAGAATTAGACGAACAAATCAATACTAGATTTAAAGAAGGAATTAATAAAGTAAATACTGAATTCCAAAAGTTTTTTGAATTAATGTTTGGGGGTGGAAATGCAAGCCTGCAAGTTGTTAAGATAAAGAAAAATAAAAAATCAGATACCGATTTGATGCTCGGTGAAGATGAAGGTGATGAAATTAAGGAGGAAGAAACAGATGAGCAAGAGGGAATTGATATTTCTGTTAACTTGCCAAGAAAAAAAGTTAAAGGCTTGATGATGTTATCTGGAGGTGAGAGAGCACTAACATCGATTGCACTTTTGTTTGCTATTTCACAAGTTAATCCCCCTCCATTTATTATTTTGGATGAAACAGATGCAGCTCTCGACGAAGCAAACAGCAGAAAGTATGCTGATATGATTGTTAGTCTTTCAAAATATTCTCAATTAATTTTGATTACACACAACAGAGAAACCATGTCACGAGCTGGAATTTTGTATGGTGTGACGATGACACAAGGCGTCTCACAGTTACTTTCAATCGCTTTTGATGAAGGAGTGCAGTGGGCGAAATAGAGTGTCAGACACGAATTGTGCTGATTTAAGAAAATAAAAATAACCTTTTTAGTCCCGAGGCTAGCGGAGGACGCCAAAAGGTTATTTTTATTTTCTAAAGCCTTTATGAATTGGTGCCTGACCCCTACTTAACAATACTCATATCAATGCTTCTTCTATCCATATCAATTGAATCAACTCTAATTTTAATTTGATCGCCAAGTGTATATTTCTTTCCAGTTCTTTCTCCGATGATTGAATAAGTTTTTTCGTCGTACTTGTAGAAATCATTTCCACCTAATTTTGAAACGTGAATCATTCCTTCTGACAGTGTATTGTTTTCAACCACAAACAAACCAAAACTTGTGACGCCTGAAATAATTCCATCAAATTCTTCGCCAACATGATCTTGCATAAATTCTGCTTGCTTGTATTTAATTGATTCTCTTTCTGCTTCTGAGGCATTAATTTCTCTTTCAGTTGCTTTGGATGCAGATTCATCAAAGTGTTTTAGTTCTGATCTTGAAAGATTTTCACTATTCAAAAACTTTTCCAAAATTCTATGAACCAAAAGGTCTGGGTATCTACGAATTGGAGATGTGAAGTGGGTGTAATATTCAAAAGCTAATCCAAAGTGTCCGGTATTTTCTGTTGAATAAATCGCTTTGCTCATAGTTTTAATTGCGGCTGACTTAACCAAAGATTCTTCGGCTTTTCCTGTAGCTGGATTTAATAAATTGTTTAGATCTTTTGCTGTGATTGAACCGTCTTGTTGTACAGGCAAGAAATATCCAAGAGCTTTAACAAAAACTGCCAAGTCCCTAATTTTTTCAATGTTTGGAAAATCGTGAACTCGATACATCAAACCAATTTCGTTGTTTCCATTTTTTGCATCTCTATCGAAAATAAATTTTGCAACTTCACGGTTTGCAAGTAGCATATATTCCTCAATCAATTTATGAGTATCGATTCTAGCTTTTTTGATAATTCGAATTGGACGACCGGTTTTATCAAGCTCGAACTTGATTTCATCCTTTTCAAAACTAATTGCGCCTGCGGCAGAGTTTTGTTTTTGCATCACTTTTGCGATCTTATTTAATATTTCAAGTTCGTTTGAATGAGGTCCTGTTTCTGCATCCAAAATTGCCTGTGCCTCTTCGTATGAAAATCTTTTATCAGATTTAATTATTGATTTTCCAAATTTCCTACTGAAAATTTCCGCTTTGTCGTTCATTTCAAAAATTGCAGAAAAAGCCAATTTTTCTTCTAGGGGATTTAGAGAACACAAATCATTTGATAACACCTCGGGCAACATTGGAATTGTTCTATCAACCAAATAAACAGAAAATTCTCTTTCAAAAGACTCTTTATCAAGGGCACTACCAGGAGTTACATAATGCGACACGTCTGCAATATGAACACCAACTTCGTAATTACCATTTTCTAATTTTTTAAATGAGATTGCGTCGTCAAAATCCTTTGCGTCTACCGGGTCAATTGTGAATGTTAGGGTTTGTCGCATATCAATTCTCTTTGCAACTTCTGATTCTGGAATTGGTGACCATTTCTTTTTTAATTCTTCGGCTTCTCTGATTACATCATCTGGGTAGTCTAAAACAAAACCTTTATCAAAAACAATTGATTGCATTTCAACTTCGTGTTCACCTTTGTTACCAAAAATTTTCAGAAGTCTTGAGTTGGGGTTTTGTGCAAAATCTGGCCAATCGGTTAATTGAATTAAAACTTTTTGATTAGGTACAACTTTTTCTAAACTTTCTTTGTCGAGAAGGAAATTCACATGAATTTTTTTGCTTGCAGGAGATACAATCAATCTGTCTTTGTCGGCAACAATAGTTCCCACAAATTGCTCGCGAGCTCTTGAAACAATTTGGGTAACGATACCTCTTGGATTTTCATCAGGAGAATCCTTTTTTAAAGTTACTCTGACTTTGTCGCCAGATAATGCCTTATTTAGGTCCATTGTGTCTATTACAATGTCTTCGCCTCCCGCAGGATTTTTGATGTAGCCGACGCTCTTGGTGCTAATAATTATTGAGCCTTCTATTGAATTTTGATTTGTCATTATTTTATATGTTAACATAGTGGATATGGAAATAAAACCTGGTATTTACAAGCATTCAAAAAAAGGAAATTTATATAAAGTACATTTTGTGGCCAAGCATTCAGAGACTCTAGAAGATCTCGTTGTGTATGAGGCACTTTATGAAAATGAATTATCAAAAACATGGGTTAGGCCGGTTGGTATGTGGAACGAGGAGGTCGAGATTAATGGCGAGAAAAAACCCAGATTTGAGTGGGTTGGCGAAGAACTTAACTAAAGTGACCTGTTGACCGAATTAGAATCATCTGCTAATATACCCAAATCATGTTAACAATTAGATTACAAAGAACAGGCAGAAAACACGAACCTACTTTTAGGGTTGTTTTGACTGACTCAAAAAACGGACCAAAGAGCGGAAAATTTTTAGAAGTTGTGGGATCATATGATGCTCGAGACAAAAATACAACAAAGATTAATGGCGACAAAGTTAAACACTGGATGTCAAAAGGTGCAAAACCATCTGACACAGTTCACAACCTATTGGTGACACACAAGATTATCGATGCAAAGAAAATCAATGTGCTTCCAAAGAAAACTCCAATTATCAAAGATGCTCCAGTTGAAGAGGTAAAGGCTCCAGTAGCACCAGTTGCAGAAGAAGTTGTCGCTGAAGCAGCCCCAGAGGTTGCAGAAGCAACTCCAGAAGTTGTTGAGGCTCCAGTTGAAGCAGCTCCTGTAGCAGAAGAGGTTGCAGAAGCTCCAGCAGAAGAAACTCAAGCGTAAATAAAAATTAAAAAATTCTCAGCGACAAGTTGGGGATTTTTTATTGACTAGAATAGTGTTTTTGTACTATAATGCTAAATAGCAGTCTTGCCGGTACGGAGGCGCTGCAAATTTATTTGGCAGTTAACTTTCAAAAATGACAGAAAAAGAATTAGACTTACAGTTTCTAGAATATGTTGTAAAAACACTTGTAGATAATCCTGACGAAGTTAAAATCGTTAGATCAGTCGACGAAATGGGCGTGTTATTAACACTAACTGTTCATCCAAGCGATATGGGTAAAATTATCGGTAGACAAGGTAACACAGCAAAGGCAATCAGAATATTACTTCGAGTTGTGGGCATGAAGAATAACGCTAGGGTAAACTTGAAAATCAATGAACCAGAAGGCGGAACAAAAAGTGCCAAGACAGTTGACGAAGCAATAGACGATCTAAAAATATAAAATATTTTAAACAAACCCCCGAGTAATCGGGGGTTTGTTTTTTTGTTTGACAATTGCTTTTTACCCAAAAATGTGGCATTGTGTGGATATGAAATTTCATATTGTCACACTTTTCCCAGAATCTTTTGAATCATATTTTGGGTCATCAATAATTGGCAGAGCAATAGCTGATAAGAAAATCAGTGTGAAATTTTATAATCCACGAGATTATACTAAGGATAAAAATCACAGAGTTGATCAAAAACCATACGGCGGAGGTCCAGGAATGGTAATCGAGGCAGAACCTGTAATTAAAGCTATTGAAAAAGCAAAATGTAAAAAGAAAAACATAAAAATTGTTTTCCTGGCACCGGGTGGTAAGCAATTTGAAAACACAGACGCAATTGATTTTGCAAAATCAAAAGGTGAAATAATTTTTGTGTGCGGAAGATACGAAGGAATTGATTCAAGAGTCAAAAAAGTTTTCAAAGTTTTAGAATATTCAGTTGGACCATTTGTTTTAACTGGTGGTGAGCTTCCAACAATGATTATGATTGATGCTATTTCGAGACAAATAAAAGGTGTTCTTGGAAATGATTTATCTCCAGAGGAAAACAGAGTGACAAGTCATGATGTATACACTCGTCCTGAAATTTTAGTGCACAAAAAGAAAAAATACATCGTTCCAAAAGTTTTGTTGTCAGGTAATCACAAAGAGATTGAAAACTGGAAAAATAGCACAAAAAACTAAAATTCCTGGAAAACTCCATAAAACCTATATTTAAGGCTGTATAAAACCTGTTGACGGCTCGTTTTGAATTGTTTATTATATACACATCCTATAAAGATTGAGTTTTGAATAGTAGGGGGGACAAAATTTTCATAAAAAGACTGCGCAAGCAGCAAAATACCTGATGTTTTCAGGGACCAATAATTAAAAACCAAATAACAAGCGAACTAACCTTATCAAAAAATTGAGAAGGCTAGGTTCTCTTGTTTTAACTGCGTATACAAAACATGAGTAAAGACACTAAGGGGGCACTTCAAAATGTTTCTGTTGGAGAAAGACCAAAAAAACATTTTAGCAAATTCAGAAAGCCTCTTTTCGACTTGCCAAACCTATTTGAAGGACAAGTTTCTTCATATGATTGGCTTCTTAAAGATGGACTAAAAGATGTTTTCACAGAATTTAAATCTATAAAGGATTATTCTGAGAAAAAATTCGAATTACAATTCGTTGACTTCAACATTGAAGAACCAAAATTAAGTGAAAGAGAAGCAAAGGAAAACAAATTAACTTTTGAAGCTTCACTTAAGGTGACTGCAAAATTGGTAAACAAAGCACTTGGTTCAGACAAAGAGCAAGAGATATTTTTGGCTGACTTTCCACTGATGACAAATCGTGGAACTTTTATTATTAACGGTGTAGAAAGAGTAGTTGTTCCACAGCTCGCAAGATCATACGGAATTCTATTCAACTCACAATTAATTAGAGGTCACAAAGTTCATGGTTCAAAAATTATCCCATCAAGAGGTGCTTGGAGTGAAATTGAAACAGACGTAGAAAACTTAGTTTATGTCAGAATCGATAGAAATAGAAAATTCCCGGTTACAACTTTCCTAAGAGTATTAGGAGCAGGAACTGATGAAAAAATCATTTCACTATTCGGAAAAGACGAGGAAACAGTAGAAGCAATCAAGAAAACATTGAAAAAGGATTCAATTAGTACTGTTGATGAAGCATACCTTGATATATACAAGAGACTTCGAGACGGTGATCTTGCTACAATCGAAAACGCAAGAGAATTCGTTGATTCAATTTTGGACCCAGAAAGATATGACTTGTCAGAGGTAGGTAGATTCAAATTCAACTCAAGATTTGGACTTGCAACTGATAAAAAGTCTCTCGACACAAAAACAATTACACTTGAAGACTTCAAAGTAATTATTTCTCACGTTATTACACTTAACAACAATCCTGAATCAGAAGATGATGATATTGATCACCTAGGTTCAAGAAGAGTTAGATACGTAGGAGAATTACTACAACAAAAAATTAGAACTGGTATGGTTCAGATGAAAAGAAACATTCAAAACAGAATGTCTACTATTGATGCTGACTCATCAATGCCTGTAAACTTTATTGCACCACGTCCCCTACAAGCAAGAATAAAAGAATTCTTTACAACAAACCAATTGTCTCAATTCATGCAACAAGAAAACATCTTGTCTGAAATTGAACACCTTAGAACAGTGTCTGCACTAGGTCCCGGAGGTCTAACTCGTGAAAGAGCGGGCCTAGAAGTTCGTGACGTGCACCCTTCACACTATGGTAGAGTTTGCCCAATTCACACCCCCGAAGGAGCAAACATCGGTCTTATCCTTAGATTCAGCGTATTCGCAAGAACAAACAAGTTCGGAATGATTGAAACTCCTTATATCAAAGTTGATAATGCAAAAATCACAAAAGAAATTGTTTACTTAAACGCTCACGAAGAAGAAAAATATGTTATCGCTCACGCATCAAACAAGATAAACGAAAAAGGTGAATTCACTGAAAAGTATGTTGATGTGAGAAAAAATGGTGAACCCGCAGTTGCAAAAGCAGTTGAGGTGAATTTTGTCGATGTTGTTCCAAACCAAGCTTTCTCAATCGCTACATCAATGATTCCTTTCCTAGATCACAACGATGCAAACCGAGCTCTGATGGCATCAAACATGCAAAAACAAGCAACTCCTCTATTACGAGCAGAAGCTCCGCTTGTTTCAACTGGTGTTGAAGAAAAGGCATTAACTTTCTCAAACAGAGTTATTCGCGCAGACTTCGATGGAGAAATTGAATATGTAGATGCAAGAAAAATAGTTTTGAAAGGTGAAAAGTCAAAGCAATACGAATTGATAACTTTTGAAAGAACAAACGGATTTACATGTTTCGGTCAAAGACCAGTTGTATCTCACGGACAAAAAGTTAAAAAGGGTGAATTACTAGCCGATATCACAACTTCAGACAACGGACAAATTGCGCTTGGAAAAAACATTAGAATTGCTTTCATGACATGGTCAGGTGCAAACTATGAAGACGCCATCATTCTTTCAGAGAGATTGGTTAAGGACGATGTTCTTACTTCAATTCACTTAGAAGAAGTTGTTGTGAATGTTCGTGATACAAAATTAGGTCCCGAAGTAACAACAGCTGACATTCCAAACGTTTCAGATACAAAACTTAAAAATCTAGATGCTGAAGGTATCATTAGAATTGGTGCAGAAGTTAGACCAGATGATATTTTGGTTGGAAAAATTACTCCAAGAGGTGAAACTCAACTTACTCCAGAAGAAAGATTGCTACGATCAATCTTTGGTGAAAAAGCTCGTGAAGTTAAAGATACTTCAAAGAGAGCTGAAGGAGGTCTAAGAGGAAGAGTTGTGGGAATTAAAATTTTCTCAAGAGAAAAAGGAGACAAATTGGATTCAGGAATCATCAAGAGAATTCACATCGAAATTGCTCAACTTCGACCAATTACAGTTGGAGATAAATTGGCTGGTAGACACGGTAACAAAGGTGTTATTTCAAAAGTTCTTCCTGCCGAAGATATGCCATTCACAGAAGACGGTGAACCTGTAGATATCATTTTGACTCCACTGGGTGTGCCATCTCGTATGAACCTTGGACAGATTTTCGAATTGCACTTGGGACTTGCTGCAAACACACTTGGTTATCAAGCTGTTTGTCCTGCATTCTCTGGAGCAACTGCCGATGAAGTTAAAGCTGAATTAAAAGCAGCTGGATTTAACGAGAGCGGAAAGATGCCACTATTTGATGGTAGAACTGGAGAAAAATTTGAACAAGATGTGTCAGTTGGATACATGTATCTGTTGAAACTTCACCACATGGTTGAAGACAAGATTCACATGCGATCAATCGGTCCGTACTCACTTATTACTCAACAACCGCTCGGAGGTAAAGCTCAAAACGGAGGTCAGAGATTTGGAGAGATGGAAGTCTGGGCTCTACTTGGACACGGTGCTGCTCACACACTTAGAGAAATGCTTACTTATAAATCTGACGACATTGTTGGTCGTTCAGCTGCCTTTGACGCTATCGTAAAAGGTGAACCGATTACACAAACAAACGTTCCTGCTTCATTCAATGTGCTTGTAAGTACAATGAGAGGTCTTGGGCTAGATGTAGATATTATTGAAGACGTAGAAGACGAAGACGAAAATTCTGATCAAATTAATAAATAATTAAAAATCTATGAGAAAAAATATAAACAAAAAAACAATAGATAAAATTATGTTGAGAGTTGCTTCTCCCGACAAAATTTTGGAATGGTCAAAAGGTGAAGTAACAAGACCTGAAACTGTTAACTATAGAACTCAAAGATCAGAAAAGAACGGACTCTTCGACGAAAGAATTTTCGGTCCAGATAAAGACTACGAATGTTACTGTGGAAAATACAGAGGTATTAGATACAAAGGAATTGTTTGTGAAAAGTGTGGAGTTGAAATCACAAGATCAATTGTGAGAAGAGAGAGAATGGGACACATTACCCTTTCTACTCCGGTTGCACACATTTGGTTCCTAAGAAGCATGCCTTCAAGAATTTCTTTGATTCTTGGAATGGGCGCAGGTGATGTTGAAAAAGTTATCTACTTTGCTGGTTACCTAATCACAAAAGCAGACGAATCAGAAAGAAAGAGAATCATGGGTGATTTGGATAATGAATTCAAAAATAAACTTAAGGCTGCTCAAGATGAAAAGACAAAAGAAAAACTTAAAGAGCTATACACAAATGCAAAAAATGAAATTGATGGAAGTCAATTAGGAAGAGTTATCGACGAAGTTGAATATCACAAATTCTCAATGAAGTATGGTTCATTGTTTGAAGCTGAAATTGGAGCTGAAGCAATTTACAAAATTTTCAAGAATTTGGACTTGCCAAAAATGGTTGAAAATCTATACAAAGAAAAGGAAACTGTTGGAGCACAAGGAAAAGATAAATTGAACAAGAGAATCAGTTTGGTCAAAGCTATGATCAAATCAGAAATTCGACCTGAATGGATGTTCATGACTCATATTCCAGTTATTCCACCAGCACTTCGACCGATGGTTGCACTTGATGGAGGTAGAACTGCCACATCAGATGTTAACGACTTGTACAGAAGAGTAATCAACAGAAATAATCGTTTGAAAAAACTTCAAGAAATTGGAGCTCCAGATGTTATTTTGAGAAACGAAAAAAGAATTCTACAAGAAGCTGTAGATGCGCTTGTTGATAATTCAATCAGACACAGTACTGCTAGCCAAGCCGCAAGTCAATCACAAAAGAGACCTTTGAAATCTCTTGCTGACAACTTGAAAGGAAAGAATGGATACTTCAGAAGAAACCTTCTTGGAAAGCGTGTTGACTATTCTGGTCGTTCAGTAATTGTTATCGGTCCAGATTTAGCTTTGAATCAATGTGGTCTTCCAAAGAAAATGGCTCTTGAATTATTTAGACCATTTGTTATTTCAGGTCTTCTTAAAAAAGAACTTGCCTTTAACATTAGAGGAGCAGGTAGATTGATTGATGATGAGGCCGCAGAAGTTTGGGAAGTTTTGGAAGAAGTTATTCAAGACAAACACGTTCTTCTAAACAGAGCGCCAACACTTCACAGATTGGGTATTCAAGCTTTCAAGCCAATTCTAATTGAAGGTATGGCTATTCAAGTGCACCCACTAGTTTGTGCTGCCTTTAACGCTGACTTCGACGGAGACCAGATGGCCGTTCACGTTCCACTTTCAGTTGTATCTCAATATGAAGCTCGCGAAATTATGGCTGCTGACAAAAACATTTTGAAACCAGGTTCAGGAGATGTTGTGGTTGCTTCAAAACTTCTAGACATTCAACTTGGATGTTTCTGGGTTACAAAAATGATTCCTGGAGACAAGGGAGAAGGAAATTCATACGCAGGTCCAAACATGGCGATTACTGCAAATGATTTCGGACTTGTTAGTCTAAGAGCTTTGATTAAAGTTAAAGGAAAAGAGGGAACAAAACTTTCTGATTATATTGATACTCCGATTGAAACAACAATTGGTAGAATTCTATTCAACGAAGTTTTGCCTGACGACTTCCCATTCATCAACCAAGAAATTGACAAGACAGTTATGGCAAAAATCTTTGGTAGATTGATTAACAAATATGGTATTGAAAGCGTGCCAACAATTCTAGACAGCATCAAGAAATTCGGATTCAAATATGCTACAAAATCTGGAATTACTTGGGGTATTGATGATATTCAAATTCCTACACAGAAAAAAGAAATTGTTACAGAAGCTATTGAACAAGTTAAAACACCAACAAGACAATACAATGATGGTCTTCTTTCAGAATCTGAAAAGAAAAGAAAATTGACTTCAATCTGGCACGGAGCTAAAAACCAAATTGAAAAATTGATTCCAGAATCATTGGATAAGAAAGGTCCTGTATACGATATGTGGAAATCTGGAGCCAGAGGTTCTCTAGGTCAGATTACAAACATGGCTGGTATGAAAGGTCTTATTATCAATTCAAAAGGAGAAGAAGTTGAATTCCCTGTGCTATCTTCATCAAAAGAAGGTTTCTCTCCAATTGAATACTTTACTTCTACTCACGGTTCAAGAAAAGGTTTGACTGACACCGCCCTAAACACTGCAAAGGCCGGATATCTTACTCGTCGTTTGTTTGATGTGGCTCAGGACATCATCATTA
>JACCEA011484274.1_pt1 | contig 14967 bp, 18 predicted proteins | sample 7449851 | NCBI WGS metagenome assembly JACCEA01 (sample SAMN15323453, study PRJNA562643) | freshwater metagenome | isolation source: river surface water | place: USA:Blue River Watershed | collected 2017-08-18 | reverse complement strand
ACTTTTGCAACATAGGTTTATATGGGGCAGAATTTTGTGTTTAAGACCTATAAATATCGTAATTATAGACTAGTTTTGTTAAATGGTGATACACACATTCAATTACACACTAAATTTTTGAACTTCTAATAAAACTTGAGTGGTGATTGAATGTGTGATTTCGTCACACAAGCAAAATGATAAAATTAAGCATTTCTAGGTCTTGAACACTAATTTCCGCCATATAAACCTATGTTATGTTATTACGGAGTGACATGTGTTGCCACACATGGGTATTTGCGACAAGAGGGATGGTGTATATGGTATAGAGTTTGTTTCTCTGCAGCGCCAGCGGCGCGCCTGCTCTCCCATCTCTGCTGCTCCTGCCTGCTTTTCCCTACTGGGCGAGTGGCTCTGCTGCTGCTGAGGCAGGGCCCTCCATAGTATAAAATTATAGAAAATATTAAAATAGAAGTATACAATACCATACCGTAATAAGGGCCCTTTATAGTGAGATAGCTGGTATTATTCTACAATCCCAAATCGTGAACATCTACAGTGGTGTGGTGTTAGTTAGGGATAAGTTTGCTGGACAAACAATTGATTGGAGTGAGTTTGGCAACCATGATTCCTTCATTAAACGACTCCGCCTCTTCTTTAACCGGAACACACAACACAGCCACAGCATCACATCCAACCGACAATGATTCCGTTTTTGTTTGTAATATTTGCTTGGAGGGTGTTAAAGACAAGGATCCAGTTGTGACGCAATGTGGGCATTTGTATTGTTGGCCATGTCTGTATCGATGGCTGCATACTCGTCATAGCGACGGCACATGTCCAGTCTGCAAAGCTGGTGTAACCCAAGAGAATGTAATCCCTATTTTTATAAAAGAATCATCGGTGGATCCGCGGCAAAACAGGAACTATCAAAATCAAACTGATGCGACTACTGGTAGTATTCCGAGCCGGCCTCAAGGTCACCGACCAGAACCTATCAATCCTCTTCTAGCTGGTATGAATGCTAGTGCCAACAATCCAAATGGTGCCCAGTTTGGGGGAATTTCATTTGCTGCTAGTATGGGATTTTTCCCTTCTTTATTTGGACTACAGTTTCAAGCGTTTACTCCGTTATCCACCAATGACAGCGACACAGAAGATCACGCATATCAGGCCTACTTATCACGAATATTGTTATTTCTAGGAGCAAGTGTGGTTCTTTGTCTCTTATTTTTTTGAATTGCTTTTGAAAGCGACATAGTTCTTTGAATAAACGCTGATATTGTGCCACCATACACAGGTGCTTAATAATTAAACGACCACAACAAAATTTGAAGCTACTAGCATGAATATCTATTTACAAAACAAATTACATGAATTAAAAGGGTTTATTGCCGACCAGTCTGTTTACTAGCTTGAGCCATCTCCCGCTTCAGTTCCTCTGCAAATGTTTGACCAAATTTTTTGACATCCGCTGTCGAAGCCTTAAATTTGCTGATGTTTTGAGACATTGTTTCTTTTCCGGTTTTGATAACATTTTCGTTTATTACTTTACTGTTTGTTTGAATCGTGTTGTCAATTTTTAGTGCCAACTGTTGGAACCGTCTACTGTTCGCTAATGATTTGACAATAACATCCTCAGCAAACCAAGAAAATAAACGCGCAAATATAGACATTATTCGGGGAATTATCTATTCCGATTCCAAAATTTTTATAACAATAGCCTGCGTTGAAAACGTGACAATTTAATAATAAATACTACAATAATACTTTGATTGTTGGTAGGAATTTGGAGGGTGCTTTCGCAGCAGCCGACCGCTTGTTGGGCTATCGCACAGGAGCTGCTGCTGCTGACTCAGTGTTTGCTGTTTTCTCAGGGACGGTACGTAGCCATGGTACAATACAGCGCGCTGCGCTGCACACAATTTGGAATTTCGCTCGAAGCAAATTGGAAATGCTTATTTGGTATTTGTATAGTGGTTTTGATACGTACCTATTGAAATATCAATCGAAATTATCAAATAATGGAGTGGGGCAACTATCTGACCAAAGGTGTGCACAAGAATGACCCAACAATTTTGTTCCACATGTGCGAAGTAGGGAAGCTTAAGGAAGCATTCGATGCAAAGACGTCATATTATCCTCCAACTTATAGAGAAGATGGCTTTATCCACGCAACAGCTATCCCAACCATGTTACTTATTGTTGCGAATCACTTCTATAGAGAGAGTCAAGGCGATTGGATCTGTCTTGAATTGAATCCGGAATTACTTTGTGCAAAGGTGGTGTATGAACCAGCTGCACCGGTGGGGAATAAAAGTTCCATGACCTGTGAAAATCAAGAAAATGTTCCTCTCTTTCCCCACATTTATGGAGGTCTTACGAAAGTTGCGATTAGGAAGGTTTATCCTATCGTCCGAGGTCCAGAGGGAGAATTTTTGTCAATCGATGGATTGGTACAAGTGCCTCATCATATTAGTGACGATTCACAAAAACATATTTCAAATCAAGGCTGATCATTGTTTTTTATTTCGGCAAATTGTTTGCAACGTGGTATTATCTTTAATTTTTTCAAATATTTACGTGTTGAATCGCTAGTTTGCATAGTATCTTTTATTTCGTGTATACAATAGAAATAGCATGTGTACAAATGAACATACAAATCGTCCGATAGTATCAATCAACTCTTCCCCTAGGTAACAATGCTTCTTAGAATATAAACAAATGCAATGCAATTTGCCTACTGATGTTGTCTGTGTCGCTTCATTACTCTTTGTTTGCTTAGATTTAGCCTACACGCAATACTATATCCAATTTCGAAGGTAATGTGATATTGGTGAATATGAGGCTAAATCAAGGCGAAAAGATGTATTAAATGTGCCTAAATACTTGTTGAGCAAAAATGGCTCTCAAAGATCAAAAGTATACAAAAATAAAGCATCACTAATGGCGGCTATTATATAACTCAAACAAGCTTAGTCATCACCTTTACCAATAGCATAGTGTATCTTCTTTGAGTCACCAAGATCCCTCCACCACCAGTAACAGTAGCCACTTCGTTGTGTTACTCACCAAATTTAAGCTGATTTTTCAGAAGACCTGGATATTCTCAATCAATAGTGAGCTGAAAAAGTTATTATTTGTGTGTCAGAATCGGGTAGTGTGAGGTGCCTTTACTTAGTACTTTAATTTGAATCAGAGCCTAGTTTGGTGTGTTTTTGTTTAGTTTACTTCTACTGATCAATGCATGTTGGTTATTTTATCATGGCGTGGATGCATGCAGGGAGTGTATTTCATGCATCACTTTTGCAATTAGCAGTTAGCAAGTTCATTATCTACCATGCTACTCGAAAGTGGTGCTCCTCAAATCAACTCAATCCAGACTTTCGATATTGCAGAAAGTCATCGCTTGAAACTAGACATTAATCATTCCTATCCAAAGCTGGAAGAACTACAAGACACTTATTTTGGTGAAGCCAATATAACAATAGTTCAGTTAGATGGTGCAGATTCCAAGTTTCACACTCAAAATGCACTTCTGCGCACTGAACTGGAAAAGGAGGCATTGGCTCTATTGCATTCACTGAAACACCAAGAGGTAAAGATTTACGTAACTAAGCTCTTTTTAGATTACCCTAATGTCAAACGTTTTAGTGGGAGCGAAGTAGATTATTGATGAGGCAGAACCACTTGCGGGCACTTCAGAACTGGAACACACGTCAAAAATCTATTTTGTCCCAATATGACCAACCACCAGCAATACGACCGCCCAAACGAGTTGGACAGTCAATATTGATGGAAGCCGTGTCTCGTTTTTCTAACAAGGTAACTACCCTTGAGTCTTCGAAATATGCTTCTGATTATGTTACTCAATCTTCAACAGAATGAAGAAGTCGTTAATGCGTTTGTGGATAATTTTATTGAATTGGAAGATATAATGATGCGAAATAAGCATATGGATGACTCAAATAACAAAGTTCAATCAACTATTTTTATGCCAAAGTCCATTGATATATCGAAGGATCGCGTCCGCTATCGTCTTAAAATTGGTACTATAAAGGGTAATTCAAAACATTTGTTATTAGTTGTTGTTGTCTTTACCCGTTCCCAAACCAGAATTGCATCACTTCTGCGAGAAACCAGAGCTTCCCCGCATTGTAAAAGGCGATTCTGATTCAACACAAAAATTTTCAATAGAGGGTTTGGTTGAACTGAAACACTTGAATCCTGTCAAGAACTTGCCGGTGTTCACTTCCCTAATTCCAAAATTTGAGCCAATACCACGATCGTGTACTTGGATAAATATCAAATTTAATGTCCATGCAGAAGATGAAACTATTCTAAGAGCACTCCCTTACTTTGGTGATGATGATTTTACAGGGGTAGATGTCTCCGATTTTGAAAAGGTTCCGGGAGAACTGGAACCTGAAATTTATGGTGAAGCAGAAGAATTGGTGGTATCTTATATGCTGGATAGACATAAGCGACCCCAAGGTACCAAACCAGAGGTATTCTCTGCGCTGGAAAATGTTCTTTCCATCTCGATATCTGAAATATCCAAAGCCTATCAAAGGATTGTTGAAGGTGACTGGTACCGAAAAACTCTGTAAGTCACTCCGTTCAGGACCTTTTCTTGCAATACTAAAGACTCCCAAATTCACTGGTAGATTAAATACATATCCTTGGGCTGATCGCATTCCTCATGACAAAGTAGAGCACAAACGACTTCGGTTGGATGATGTTGATGGGCATGTTCCTTTGTTGCAGTTGGTTGGTAATGAAATCCCGTCTTTGAATCCTGATCTTCCAGAGAATATTAACAATGGGCTTGGTGTTGGATTGGGATTATTTAACAAATCTCATCACCAGGATATTGCTTCTAATTTTAGAGATTTTTTTTGTCGTAGATGCTTAAGATATGCATGTTTGTTGCACAGGATCCAACAGCCTCTTCCTCGGCATAGAATCGATCCCAAACCCCCTTTTCTTTCGAAAGTTGGTAAATTTATTCTTCCTTCGGATTTGATACGAGATCATCGTCGACCTATCAGTGCCTTAAATGACTCAACGAAAGGGATGCTCTTTTTACAGCAGGGAGGGGACTTGGTGGAAGCGCGCAATGACGAACCAAAATGTAATTTCTTATTGTCAAATGGGACAAACCATGGGCATGGTGCAAATTTAAATTCAGGATCTAAGCATCGATCTGTTGCTAATAGATCTATCGATACTGAAGCTTTGGAAGGTGCAGTGTACTATAATTGTTTTGAAGATCGTGTTCCAAGGGATGAGCTCAATCCAAACAATTTTTATTTTACGGATTTTATAATGATATACATGAGTCCAACAACTAAGATTGATGAGATATTTGTGCCGTCTACAACACTCGCAAGCTTTCCAACATTGCTTCAAAGTATACATGATGGGATTGGTGGCATACATAGTACGATGGAAGCAAGGTTGGATGGGGCTTTGATGTTGAGTGGCCAGGAGGAAAGTAGTGGTAGTTCAATTGATGCATGTATGAATAATTATGGAGGTGGCAATCTATTCCTCGACAACGTATCGGAAAGCAGGGATTCTTGGATTCCATCGAAAGAATGTAAGTCCCCAGAACAATTTCAAGCCGTTAAGAGTTGGGTACATTCATATTTCAAATCTAAAATCCCTTTATACAATATCCAAAAGATTGATAAATCAGCACCGTCTCGTGTAGGAAAGAATTCTAGTTTTGTTGCACCACAATCTTCCATCCTTGATACTTCGAGGCCTCTCACTGATCGGCAAAAGGTTAAAGAGAAGTTTGATCCTCCTTTAACTGATGTTGAAATCGGAATTATCTCTCACCTGTGTCATATGTTCGCATTTTATAGACCCTATAAAACAGGTGACGCTCCAAATGTATCTGAAGTTGCATCACCGGTGCATTCCTTGGTGGATATGCAATCTACTTATATTAACAGCGACCCAACTAGAAATCACTCTACGAACATACAAAATTCAAATTATTTAGTGCAATTTGTATACAACATCCTTGCCACTAGAAGTAAAACGGAAATACTTGAAGTTTTAAGTGAACACCATGTCTTGTTTCCAAAACATCAAATCGAAGAAGAAGAAGATGGTGACCAATTTTCCGAACAAGTTGAGGGAAATATTGAGGTTGAAGATTTATTGTTGAATGATGATCCCAGTACTATGGATGACCACGAAGATGAAGGTAAATTTGATTAATTTGTATGTTCATTTTCATTTATTTCATTGCTGGTACAGATTTAGTTATTTTGAGTGATGCGGCAAGCGATGATGACCAACATGAACATCCGATGGTGGAGAATATTCCACACAATGATATTATGAGTAGCTATGATGAAACGAGTCAGAGAGGTAGCTCTACAATCAGTGACGGCGAAAGTAATCGTCTTGGTTCGTCCAACAATAGCATTTGCACCAGTACAACTTCATCCAGCAAAAGTAGTCGCAGTCGAAAGCGAAAGTTGGATCTTGATGACTGTGATTATGAAAGCGTTGCTAGAAAGCTTCGTGGTGATGCATTGGATGATGCACAATTTGGGACATGTTCCACTGTTCATGATTTGGAAGAACTAGATGAAATTCACCCTGTAGATGTACCCCGTAACCTCAATGTACTTGGTAACATTAGACCAACTAGATCTAAAAAGAATGATTCCCATGAATCATTTCCAGTATCTATCGAAAAGCTCAAAAAGTCGGATGGTCCTCCGAAATTGCCACAAAAAATCAAGAAAAACTCTTTCAAGAGAGCGTTTGAACCGTGCGATCACGACGGTACTTGTACGGATTGTGTATGCGTGCACAATGGGACTTTTTGTGAAAAGTATTGCGCGTGTTCTGATGACTGCAAGAATAAATTCCTTGGTTGCGTTTGTAAAGCAGGTTGCAAAGCGAAAAATTGTCCGTGTTTTGCAGCATCACGAGCCTGCGATCCAGATTTGTGTGGTGAATGTGGTGCTGCTGTGCCAATCGAACTACATCCTTTCTTAAAGCGATTAGTCAATGCAAAATCGAGAAACATGTGCTTTTCAATGCCAAAAATGAAGCGAGATGATTTGACTGAAGCAAGTGACCAAAGTGAAGGGATTTATATCAGGCCATTATGTTCGAATGTTGCGTTACAGCATCGACCGCAAAAGAAACTCTACATCGGGCGTTCGCAAATACACGGCTGGGGAGCATATGCTGGGGAAGATATTGATCGTAACGATTTTATCACTGAATATACTGGTGAAGTTATTAGTCAAGAGGAAGCAGATCGACGTGGAAATGTGTATGACAAGCTGAATATGTCATACTTGTTCACCATTAATGATGATCAAGTAGTTGATGCCACTCGAAAAGGTAATAGTGCAAAGTTTATTAATCACAACAAAGAAACCCCGAACTGCTTTGTCAGGGTGATACAAGTTGAAAGTGATCATAAGATTGGTATATTTGCACAACGATCTATTCGAATGGGAGAAGAATTAACGTTTGATTACAACTATTTGACAGTGACTGCTCCCGAATGGGCAAATATTAAAGAGTCATCAAAAAATACATCCAAGAAGAGTAAGTCAAGAAAAAGAAGGAACTAGTTTGAATTTATCATCAATTCTTAGTCTATGCACACAATCATGCTAATTCTTTTTGCTTTCATGACAATTGTCTTCCTACACCGATGAAACTATATAACGTATGTTCTGTTTGAATCGCATGTTACTAAGGAAGCAAGACTCAAATGGCGCTGCTATTTTGCAACAGCCACCAGCCACTTCCATGCAAATAATATTGAGACAAAACTTCGGTATTAGTGTGTCAAAATTAATTTCCGTCACTAAATTTCATCACACTAAACCTTAAAACTCAAATACGAAGGTATCCTTGAACATTTTTCATTCAAACCGTAAATACCTCCTGCGGGATATGAAATAGATTTATCTATCATCAACAGCGTAAATGGATATCCCAAATTATAAAATTTCTCCTTTTTGGTCAATACCACCTGAATCAACTCTTGAATTGAGGAAATTAACGGGCTCCTTTGTTCAAGAACGACATCTTGTACATCGGAAGAAAAATAATCAAATTTTGACCAATGGAAATTGCCAGAAACATCCAAGTACTCGATTGACGAAACATTATCAGCCAATGCACTATCAATTGAGGTAAGTAAAGTAGTCACTGCCATCTGGTCCGCGTCGACAGATCGCAACATCAAACGCCGTAAATTTGGGAAATAGCCAAGACTTATCAGCATAGCAAGTAATTGAACACCTTCACTACCAATAGGGTTATAAGATAAGTCAAGGCTTTCTAGTTTAGTAACAGTGACATGGGTCATTTTGAATAAAAAGCGTATCGCATTACTGGTTAAAGAATTTCTACGAAGGTCCACTTGTTTCATCACAATATTATTATGACCGAACAGATCTGATATGAAAGGAACATGTTCGTCAGTTAGACCACAGCTAACCATCGTCAAGCCCCTAAATCGTTGACAATTTTTTAGGGATTGCAGCAGTAAGAAAATAGATCGTGTTGTCATCTTCATCTCTATATTACGCAGTTTCAGCTCCTCCAATGAATCTTGTGATTTATCCACAAAGATATTCGAGAAGAAACGAAAAAAATCCAATGACACTTCGTCATTTTTCTCGGGCGATGTTGATATGAATGACAACTCCACACTATAACACTTCTTACTACGAACAACTTCATCGAATCGGTTACGCCATTCTACCAAATTTAGACACTGGTGCTTGCAAACGAACTTTTCGCCTCTGCCAACGATATGCAAAACCCTGCTCAATAACCAAATTACAACCACTCTTGAGGTCATGACATGGTGCCGTACGAAATGGGATTTGAATGAAGTATGTGGTACAATATGTATTGTGCAGGATAAATAACAATAAGGTAATAACCGGAATGCAAAAAACATGGGTTTTGGATCATGCAAATCACAATTATTAACCCTGCAAATCATACTTTTCACAGCAAATATCAGACGTGACGGAACCATTCACAACATTCTCCAAAAGCGTCAATTCGGCTATGTGGATAGTATTTTATATTATATATTTCCTGTTGCGGTCTGTTCTAAACAATCATGGCATCATTTACAACATTGGTCAACATCGACACTGATCCAGTGAACTTGATAAAGGATATTGCTGGTCAACTTGCAGAAAGTGAAAGAGCGGCCTTCGAAGCAACTTGCGAAGAATTAGTCAGTCGTGGATCAGCTGGAGAGCTGGTTGAAGAGTTTTTAAAGCATATTGATGTTTTTGTGGGAATTGATGGTGATGATCGTAAGTGTATTGCACAATCATAGTTCCGAAAGAATGTGAAATGGATGCTTTATAGGCGTTCAGGGCTTTTTTGAGGGCATTTTCTCTGTAATCTATACATTGACGGAGAACTCACAAGAGAGTGTGGCGCTAATTCGCATTATTATTGCCAGAATAATAGCCAACAAGACAACTGAAACTGAAAGGAGACTGAATGCATTGATTGTATTACTGAATCTCACCTTCGAAGTTCCATCGAAGTTAGAAGCAGTGTACGCTATTTTCAATTATGCAATGGAAACAAATTTGATTGACCGTGTCGCCCATTTTCACACTCGCATTAATGATTGGATCATCTCTTGGAAACTAAATGCTGATCAGCAAAGAAAGTTATTGCGTATCGCGTCTCTAGCATTAACAAATGGTAATCAGTCCGCCCAAGCGCAAGCTCTGCGGTTAAACATTCGATACTTTCAAACCTTCAAAAATGAAGCTATCAGTGCTGATGTTGATAATTTAATGAAGACCAGTGTCATTAGTGCTATCAATTCTCCGGTAGACGCATTTAGTGATCGTTGCTCATTGTTGGAGGTAATTTTGATAGGATTTTCCTTACTGATCTCCAATTATAAAATGTCATTACTTTCTAATAGGCATTCCGCGGAGTTAAACTCAATCAGCAATGGACACACTTATTATCGTTGTTAAGAATCATCTGTGATGGTAATTTAGACGACTTCAACAATTTCCGTAGCAATCATCGTGCATTGATGATTGACAACAAGTTGGATGAATCTAAATTGGAACACAACATTAGATTATTGACGTTAACATCTCTCGCTGGCAATGCTAGTAATCGTGTCGTTCCTTTCCAAACAATAAGTACTGCTTTGAAAATTCAACTAGATGAGGTTGAATTGTGGGTTATTGAAGCAATTGCTCACAACTTGATCAATGGATCTCTCGATCAAGTCAATTCAACTTTAACTGTGACGTAAGTGTCTTCATGTTCATGGAATAAAGGAGGAAACCTAATTCTCAAAATTTCTACAGACATTTCGTACATAGATCCTTCGGTGCTGAACAATGGAAACAGCTTCAGAAACGATTGCGTGAATTGAGAAAGAATATGGTTCCTGTTGTTGCAGCAGTTAGTGCAACTAATGCTCCAAAGAACGTAGTGTGAATAGCTTCCAACCAACCCTGTATAGTAAATTCTAGGCTCAGTATACTTCCAAGGAAGTACAAATAAATTATTTTCTATCACATCTTTGGCCTATTAATGAGTGATGAGGTGTTTATCAAAATATTGTTTAGCATAGACAATAGTCTCTACATTAGAGGTCTGGGCCCCATAAATACTTCTACCTAATGACTATTACATGAACATAGCACCTGCATTCCAGCAGCCTCCATAACTTGGTGGGCACATCACGCCTGCGCTCCCTGTTGCAAGGCCTAATAAGGCGCCTTATTAGCTAATGCTCCACCCATCAATCATACAATATACCAAGTACTTCTTGTGCAATATTGTACAATCCAGTAATAATGGGAACGAGTTAATGCAACGAAGTAAAGTGTTCACTATCTCCATCATGACTGACAACTGTAACAATACTGACAATGAAGCGCATCTCGTGATGGAGCTTCCATCGGAATTGTTGGATGCTGGAGTGCGAATCAAAACGCAATACGACCCAACAGTGCCCAATAGTCTGGAACAAATGAGTGGAGAACTGATCAAATCGTCTCAAACAAGAAGACCTAAAAAGTGTATTAAAAAGAAAATTCAAGATGGCGTAATTGATATCGCGGAATTTCAAGTCAGTTTTGACAAGTTCCCTTACATTGATCGATCGAAGCAAATAAAGTTGGATGATCTTAAGTATATCACAAAACAACTTGGTTTTATTCCTGTCAACTTTGTTGAAGTTGCATATGCACATCCAATACTATCCAATGAAAATAGTTACGAATATGAAAGGAGTTGTGGCGCTGCAATCCTTAAATTGTACCCTTTGAATCACGAGTTGCATAACGGAAAATCGGTAATTAGTCCCTTCCCCACAATGTTTTGGTGTTTTTGTCCAGATATTCACGCAAAAGTTTCTATTTTGGAAGAAGATGGATATGTTCAAATATTTACGAATCGTTTACAAAAAAGTGCAAATTGTGTGGAATACTTAGAGGCTATGCGATCAGCACACATGCGCTATGCAGAAGAAAGATGGAACATGCTTAGTGATATTGATGTGGAATATGTCAAGCAACATGGCTGGTGAGATTGCTTTGCCCGTGTTTTCATATAATAGTTCTTTACTTCGAATATGATAGGGTTGAAAGGGTAAAAGAGATAGGCATTGCAGGAATCAAGAATTTCGACTCTATCAAGTGCTTGCATTGTCATTATGCCCATTTCCTAGCGAGACCTGAGCACAACAATATAGTTGGAAGGTGGGTTCATGAGAAGCTGATAGAAAAAAAACTCATTACAACGTAGTCACTGTGAAAAGGAGTCTGTATATTCAAAATGTACAGAATGTACACTGGAATGTTATGATTATAGCTCTGTACATGCGTACAAATGCATACAAAACAGAAAGGGCAAAAGTGAGAAAGTTGAATCTATACTCGCCAGTACATGCAAATCTAACAACTACCAATACGTGGTACTATCATCTGATATAGAACCTCATTATTCAAGTCGACAAAACGGGATGGCGTCGCGAATGATGCCTATTGCGATTCAACCCAGAGGAAAATGTGGTAACGTTGTATCGACGCCTCGTATAATCATCAATATGGTGATCATGGTGATCCGAATGTGGATTATGTTGCAATTTCCAGTCCCGACAATCAACATTCAATCTCAAAAATGAATACTCACATGCATCATTTGATGGCTTCCCCACCAAGTTTACTTCCTTGTGAAATATTGCAAACCCTTTATCAGTGAGAGCTCTCATAAGAGCATCTACCTTTGGACCAGAAATATGACCTTTATTTCCAGCCTTATCTCGAAATCGAAAGGTTTCTTTATCAATTCCTTGAAAATGAACTTCCAACAGCAATTGAGAAACTTTTGTGTTCAAAAAATCAAGATCGTCCCAAAATTTGTGCTGATTAAGGATGTCCAGCTCAATCCCATCAATATCTATCTTCAAGATGTCAATTATTCTACCCTCATGATTCAATGCTTTTATAATAGAAGCTAAAGTTTTCATCATCACGGACTTTTTACCCCAGCGTTCTAAAGGCTCAGTTTCATAATCTCGATCAGACAGTCCCCATTGATGAACTCGGATTTGATCTAAATATGAGGGAACAGCAAAATCGTCTTGAGGAATGAATACAAATGGATCGAAGGTATGAATCTCGCAAAATGGCTTGGGTGGTTGTGTTGGAGAGCTTTCATATCCCTGCAGTTGACTGATTCTTTCCATTAATCCATATTCAAAAGAGTAATCCCCATTTGATCCGAAGGAATAAACTAAACACGGAAGGTGATTGAGTATATTCGCTGATTGTTGGATCAGAAGCGGGAGATTACACACCCATTTCCCACCATCCCCACTAGATTTAACACTGTGATTTGGTTGAAACATTACCCGATCTTCCATTGAACATGACCAACTTGGTTCCCAATAAGCCTGCCACCAATCGCCATAAAACGGCGCCCATAATGTCTTATTTGATGGAGGGATAGATAATTCTCTTTCAATAATACGGCAATGTCTTTCAACTTGGTGGGAATAATAGCTACCATCCAATAATATTGATATTGCTGGAATAGTTTTCATGGCACCGATACAAATCCACATGCAGAATATTGCAATCTCAAACAACATTTTCTATGAAAAATTTATGCCATACAAATCATCGACATCAGCTCTGTGATCTTCATATCCCATATCCAAAGTGGAAGAGTGGACATAATATTATTTACGTGTGTTTTTTCAAGAATGGAAGGGAAGTGCCTTTAATTAAGGTCCTAAAATATGGAATAAGTGTGGAGGGGCCGAGCAGCCACAGCAGCGGCGCCGCGCCACACACCAGGCGAGCAGAGCAGTGGCAGCAGCAGCAGGTATAATAAGTATACACTACTACTCCATGTAGAACACATAATCGAGAGGAATAAATTCAGAAACATGATTTTTATTTATTGTGAGTGATATTTTCATATTGCATCCCCCACGAATATTTCAACGTCCTCCTCAATACACTGCTACTCTCTTGAAGAAAGATGTATAATACCTCTAATGCTGTTATTCGACGCACAGCAGCATTGAGCGTTGCTTATTTGCTCCCAACCATCTACTTCTTGAATGAACACAGCGGAACAAGCAATGACCCCACATTAACTAACAACATTGATACAGGAAGTACTCTTGTTACCTCCACTGCAAGTATCGTGAGTAGCAATTCGTCTAGTGCCAATGTCACGTCTTCATCGGGCACGCCGCCAACCGGGTCATCAAAATCTGCATTGAGAGAAAAAGAACAGCAGCTCTACACAAATAAATATTTTCATCGACAACAACGCTATCTTGTACAACTTCAGCAAAATCAATTAGACCATGGAACCTATGAGCGTAGACAACTCCGAGGATATCTTCACTCCTTTGCCAATTTCAACTTTTGGAATATTCATTTGTTAAGCATGGCATACTGTGATGCCAGCGTGTCTTCGAATATTCGCAACACCTCTGATGGAAATAGTTTTACTGGTGTTAAATTAATTGGCAAAACTGAATCCAGATTTAAAGTTCCTCTTGACTCCTCACTTTTCCTACCCACGACTAACCATCATGATCCTGCGAAATCGTCGTGTCGTAAAATTACCAATTCGACTTATCCAGCCAATAACCCCTCCGAAGATCGCTCCATATTTGGGAGCAGGAATGGCTGGGCATATGGAGCAGTCTTCGATGGTCATGGTGGTTGGCAAATATCGGATATTGCATCTAAGGTTTTACTCAACCTAATTTTCAACAAAATTGAACAGAACAAGACCTTCAATGAAATTAATGTGGAGAAACAAATTGTTGAGTCGTTTCAAGAAATGGAAGATATCATTGTTGAGAGTATCCGCCCTGCATTTCATTTCGGTTTTGGGGAAGTTGCAAAAGTTGGGAGCTGCGTTTTGCTGGCTTTAAAAAAAAATGATCACTTAGTGATTGCAAACTGCGGTGATTGTCGGGCAGTTCTAGGATCAATTGATGATCAATCTAACGCCCATGCGATGAAGATAAATCGTGAACATAATTGCAGAGAAGCTTTTGAGCAAATGGAATTGAAACGCGAACATCCGAATGAGGTTGATATTGTTGTCTGCAAAAATTCTCATGCCTGCTACGTCAAGGGACGGTTGCAACTTACTCGTTCGTTGGGAGATGCCTATTTAAAGTACCGTGAATTTAACGGTTCTCCGGATAAATCATTGAATCGGTGAGTGAAATCATAAACAAGTTTTTTTCGATACTTTGTTACTCTTTCTACCAGTGGGAGGTATATACCAGAGCCATATACACCTCCGTATGTGAGTCATCTCCCTGAAGTAACCCATTTGCGTCTCGAGCCAACTGATCGGTTAGTATATTGTACAGCATTAATACTCGGCGGGGTTGATCATCGTTTTTTAGATTTCTTATTCTTGGTACCGATGGTTTGTGGGATT
>JACCEA010915517.1_pt1 | contig 14968 bp, 10 predicted proteins | sample 7449851 | NCBI WGS metagenome assembly JACCEA01 (sample SAMN15323453, study PRJNA562643) | freshwater metagenome | isolation source: river surface water | place: USA:Blue River Watershed | collected 2017-08-18 | reverse complement strand
GTGGAATATTTGAATGGGATATCCGGCAATTCTTCCTGAAGTCATGGGATGATGATGCGGCCGGCGAAACCAGAAATCTAGAAATCGCAGGGGGCGCTAAATGGTGTTGATATTGTTGTATACATATTAATACCAACAAATAGAAGTATATGGCATAGATAGGTCAATCCAGAATCCAGAATTAATACAATAAAAAAAAATACAATAATATGGATGGTTATAATCCATTTATAAGTATGTGGTAATAAAATTGCCTGTCTGATTTGTTTTCTCAATGGCTGATGTGCAGGAACATGCTATGTCATGCGAATCTCTAGTTGATATTCCTTCGACAGGCGTGACAAAGTCGAGCACAACCATTGCATTTTGGCAACGACAACTTGGTTTGGCACAAGTTACAAAATTGAGGGGAAATTGTTGGAGAAAGCATGGGTTTTGCATTAATACAACAAACTTTTTCTATCCTGAGGAGGCACTCCTATTATTTGAAAAAGGATTTCTTCTTGTCACCAAAACTGCCGGTGGCTCTGATTATCTAACAAAGCAAGAACTGTATGAATATGTGTTGGAAGTAATATCGCTAGCTTGCTATTTGACCTATGCCAGATTGAAGGTGATTAAATGGATTACTCACAATGGATTGAAATATGATATTTTTGTTTAGTCCCTTGATTACATAGTATTTCGACACAAAAAGAATATTCGATCCTTTCGCGATAATGAAGAGTTGAAAGGTAATCCCAACTAGTGTCATCAACCATAAATCTGCATCTGAATAAATTTATTCTTTTATTATCACTTAGCATTGATTCAATGCAAACCATCTCTCAACCTTCTTGACATAATGACTTCTTTTGATATTTATATTGAAGATGAAGGGTTTTCAAAGCGAATAGTGCGCGAAAAGATGCCGCTATCATACGTTACTGTCACGTAATCGAAACTTCCAATTTCTTCAATTGAATGTAGTATTTTCTATTTTTCTTTAGCGAGTCCTACAATATCTTTCCTATTAAAGTTGTTTTAAAGCTCGTGGAAGAAGCTGCCGGAGTTCCCATCTTTTTCGCCGCTGTCACCAATACTGGTTTCGTAATCATAGAGGTAAGGAATGGGAATAACCCATAACTAGAGTTCGCTTTATTTCTGGCTCAGGAATTTGCAGATGCTGAAAAATCACTAGAGATCCAAAATAGTAAGAGAAACTTGAAGAAAATATATGGCCGTCCTCATATTGGCAAGTATGTGGATGTTGCAAAGTTTGGAGCTGATGAGGATGACATAGACGAAAAAGAAAGAGATAGTATGTATGATCTCACTGTTAAAATAAATGCTCAAGATTCCGATGAAGAAGTTAATTTTTCTTCATAACATACTCGTGGTGATACAACCGATGAGTATAGATCGTATTATGTGCAGAAATAATATTTATACATAATATATACAAAATATAAAAAAGTTGGGCTATCACATTAAAGACTTTGACACCATAATTGTGTGCATTTTCAGCAATCAATCGTTCTATTTGCGACCATTTGCGCAAAGGATATCTTCACAAAATCATACAAGCCAAGAATTATACATCTGTAACATGTCTAATGACACGCGCATACTGTTTTGGTCTAGTCCAAGTTGAAGTCATGGACACCTCTTCTCCATTATACACAAAATGACAGTAATATTTTGCTCCACTACTCGGATCGACCTCTTCAATCCATTCTGGGGCATCCCATGATGACTCCCTAGTTTTTTCGTTGTAGTAGTAAATATTTCCTTGTTCATCATAGCACTCCATCCATTGTGGAACTGACTCTTCATCGTAACTCTCTTCCAAATCAAATTGCTCTATATCACCTTGCTTTTTCTTCCTCACATTAGAATTGGCCGCCTTCTTATTAGCCGTTTTAGGAGTAGGCTTATGTAAATTAAACAGTGAAGTATTCCCAAGGCTGTTCTTGCTCTCTAATGTTTTCTTTTTCAGCGGTGTCCGATATTCGGATGACTCCTTTGATGTGGATGCAGAATTTTTCTTTAGATTTATGGGAGCAATTGTTGGGAGAGAGGAAGAACTGGAATTGTTCATTATACCCGTGCTTCCACTGACGGGAGTGTTGCGGGTGGGCTCATTGATTTTAGCACCCATCTGAAGAAAAATGTGATTTTTGTCTTTAGTAAGACACCATCCCCATACATCTCCAGAAGAACCTGGCTTAGATGGGCCACTAATAACATGTTTCGATTCACTATTGCCGTCTTTCATGATATGAATTTTCACGCGGATCCAATCTCCACATGAGGCACAAGCAATTATGGTTCTGTCGACCACCAAGTACCCCTTCACCTCTGATCTGACAAAAGGCTCCAAATGAACTGGATGAAGATAGCGATTCACGCCTGATCCGTCCAAAACTTCCATTACATTTTTTTTACTTTTCCCCATGGTTCTTTTTCGGCCGTTAGAGCTGTCATCATTTGAAACTGGTGCGATCAATTGATAGTGCGTTTCTTCCTCAACCGCAAAGTCGTCGTCTTCATATTCATCCTCATCAGATTCTAATGCAAATGGAGAAACGTCTGCTTTTCGCTTCACCGGAGTCTGTTCGGTACCTTTCTTACGCTCAAGACGTTTCCGCTTCTCTTTTTCATATTCTTGATCCAATTTCTCGAGCTTCTTATCAAAGTTATTTACAGAGTCTACATCATTTTGAGATAGTTCAATATTGACTTTTCTTGCTTTGTCAATTGAGCTGAGCAATTCCTCGTCTTCAGTTATTTCATCATCGTCAGCATGAGAATCGCTTTGTCCTTTCGAGTGGAGCAAGATTTCCTCTTCCTCTTCATCGATTTCCCCTTCACCATCCACTTCAACATAATGCACATCATCGCCCAAATTGTCCAGATCTTTTTTGATTTTATGCTTGTCTCGTTCGATATCTTGTTTCTTGGTAGCCCCTATACTCTGCGTATCTTTACCCCAAGCTTCTCGCGCTGAAGCGGAAAGCACTTTGCTATTTGAAAATTGATTCTTCGCTGCAGATTGATCAGCAGGAGGTACAGGTGCTGCCATTTTAACAGGAGGATCCGGTCTTGGTACATCTCCATAATCTCCATAGCGCTTGTCGTGATCTACTTCCATCTGGTGACTCCCTGTTTTCATCTTGCTGTTGAAACGACGAAATTTTTGAGGGATACTATCGAGCTTCGTGGGAGCGCTCGGTTGAAGCTTTTTATCACCGGTCTCTTGCTCTTGCGAAGTAGATTGCGGATTTATTCTAGGGGGCTTAGGTAATTCACTTGGAGGTGGTGGACGCTTATTGTCCTTTTCAAAATTCCTGGGCGTTTGTTCAGTTGGCTGACTCTGGGAACTGACTGGTGGAACTTGTTGGCTTGTTGGAGGTTTAAAATTATTCTTAGGAGCAGCTTGACCTACATCTGGGGTCAATAAAGCGACGGTGATGGTATCACTCCAATCACTTTTGTTTCCGGACATACTGGGAAGATCTTCAACTGCTCTCACTCTAAACTCATACACACTGCCCGCATTCAGATTTTTTTTGCGGCAACAACCTGATCGAATCATCTTCTCAGACACTTCCCAAATGGTTGACTTTTTCTCTTTCCAACTAAGTTCAACACCAAGGTTGCAGTGATGCAACACAGATGTTTTCCATTCAAGTTCAACTACAGTGGAGGTGACTGAATTGCACTTAAAAGCAAACGGTTTTGGCACCACCTTTTTATTAGAAAAGCTGGGTTGTTTGCTTGCCTCTGGAATCGATGTAGCACCGCCCCCTGGTTTTGAACCACCTACATCATTTGAACGTGGAGAATACTGTGAGTATTGTTGTTGTGGGTAAACACGCCCATCGGAAGTTGTTTTATATGTCTTTCCAATACCATTCGGGACATTCTGTTCCGCCGTGGATTTGTTTACACTACTTTGTGATGAAGGATAATCAGAACAATACGCGGATGGTGCTGCATTTCCAAGATTGGATGCTGAAGGTTGCTTTGATGGTCCACCAAAATTATTGGCTTGATTGGAAGGAATAGGTTGTGGTCGAAAAGAACTTGAAGGAGGATCAGATGGTTTCGTTTGCTGTTGATATTGGTAAAATTGCTGTTGGGCTCTTTTGGCGTATGTATCGAATTCGGTTTTTTGTTCAGACGCTCTTTTTGCGGCGAATTCTTTGGCACGCTGATCTGATTCTGCAGCCTTGCGGTATTGCTCTTTCAATAACTCTTCGTAATAATTTTTACGTTTCGCCTCATCATGCTTATAATTTCCGTATTGATTTTGCGTGTTCTGGCCATTTTGCTGTGCCTGTCTTTGAGCATTGGCTTGTGCATATGGATTATTGGAGTGAGTAGGTTTTGACGAAGTGGGACCTCCAGCTGCCCCGCCGTAATTATAACTCCCAGCGGCTCCGTATTGAGAATTTCCATGCGATTGATTGGCATAAGATCCCATACCATATGGACCACCGCCATATTGATAACCATTGCCAGGAACTGCACCAGTGCGGGGTGTGTTATAAGATGAATTTGGTTGTGACGTTTGTTGTGGCTTGGAAGAGTTATTGTTTGGAGTCGGTTTCGGTGCAAAGCTAGAGGGAGTCGGATTGCTTGCTGCTTTTTTCTTTGCATGTGCTTGTAGTTCTTCTTTGTGACGGTCCTCCGTGATTGATAATTTTGAACACGCGCTTTGAATTATCTGAAAAAGTGGAGTGGTCTTGGGATTTTTATCTGGGTGGTACTTCAGTGCAAGCTTTTTGTAAGCTTTCCTCACGTCCAAGGTTTGGCATCCAAGATCAATACCCAAAACGTCAAATGGGGTGTCTTGTAAAATTTTTAAACCACGCTTGTAAGTGGAAGAACAATCTACTTGATTGGGACCCGCACTAGAGATATTTCCCTCACTGTACACATTTTCGACCAATAATAATTCTATGCCCTTAGTGACATTCGATCCACCTGAAGCAATCAGCCCTTCTGCCCGCTTTCCAATATCTTTTGAAACAATAATTACATCATTCGACATGGGAATGATGCCCAACCGGCCACAACTACAATACCTTGCCTTTGAATGAACTGTTGAGAGATGAAACGGTTGAAATAGGTAAGAAAATATGGCATGAAAAGTACAACAACAACACGCACAGCGCCAGCAGCAGCACAGCAGCGCCAGCAGCAGGAGCGGGTGGGGCAATAAAACGCCAAAAATATCGTCCCTTGCGCAATATATACCTCATATACACGCGGTATACACCTAAACTGTGTGAATTTGGTAGGCCCATAGCAGCCAGGAGGGCGACGATAGGCGACCAACGCCGCCGATGCATGTCGCCTTCCACTACAAACAAACAGTTACAATTCCTCGAGATTTAGCATAGTCCTAAAATACCGAATTAAAAATCGTTAAAACCGACAAATTTTGTTGTCAACCGTTTTACTTTTTTGTTTTCAAAACCAAACTACTATGCAGAAAAAAAGTTGACAATTTTTCCAAACTGCGATTGGGAAGCCATGGCGAATGCAACATATGATGCTCTTTGGCAAGAAGCCGTTGGTGAATTAGGCGAGCAACTTCATGTCGAAGGAGCTGACGATGGTGAGGACGAAGGAGGAGGAAATGTTCGTGATTATTCGTTTTGGTTGCGATATATTCGATTAACTTATCCTTCTTAAACTCAGGGACCAGCTGATGTTACAATCTATCAAGCATTTCAACATTTTGCTTGTTTGTACATCAAGTACTTGCAAATATTTAGGAAGCTGGAGAGCTGCTATGATTGCATGATTCACCCACAAAAGCGGTTGTCGGTGAAGAATGTTTTGGAGTTGGTTATTCGTCGAATTCTCGAACTCAAAGCAGATTTGGTAAAATGGAATCCACCCAATAGTTATGTTAAGATTCCGCAAGGACCAGAAGAAGCATTTCCTTGGGAATATGTACACCTTGACGATATACTGGTTGATCTGAAATTGTCGCCAGATATGCTGGAAATTGTCATTCCCAAATATTTCAAAGAAGATATTAAGAGACAACTAGATCAACGAGACAAAATCGTTTCTGGTTATGTCCGATTAAAGCACAACACAGAGAAACTTCAAATACCTGACCCCTATGACTCGGCAGTTGTTGCGGAGCAAATGACATTGGATCGGGCTATAGAGATAATTCAGAGAAATGAGCGTGGCCGACAGGGCTTTGAACGAGCTGCTATTGTAAGAGCATTGAGAGAAAAAGAACGTCAAGGTAGAATATTTGAATCATCCGCCAGAATGGAAATGGATACCGAACTTGCGGCGACTACTTTGCAACGAATGTTAAAAGGTTTCATCAGCCGCACTGAAGCCGCCAAGGAAAGAGAAAATGAATTGATGTTTATTGGTATGAAACCTAGAAAAGATAATTTGGATACATTGGAGCATGAATTAAATTTGGCATATATTAAGCGCAAGCAAGAGCAAATGGAAAATAAAGAGGCTTACGAAAAGGCTTTGGATGATCTTAAGGAGATCATTGCGGATGAAGAGGGACCAGAGAAAAGGGAAGAGTTTCGCGAAGAGAGAACTCTTTGGGTGACAGATCAAATAGCTCAAGAAAAGTTTCCAGAAGACCTTGAAGAATTTTACAAGACAAAAATGTTCATCAAAGAGGAACCAGAAGAGGCGGCACCCGCCAAAGATGGAAAAAAAGATGATAAAAAAGATAAGAAAGATGACAAAAAAGGTGACAAGAAAGGAGATAAAGGGAAAGATGCTAAGAAAGGGAAAGATGAAGAACCTGAAGCGATGCCCAAACTGCAAGGTAAAACTGAGTTGACGGAGGCAATGAGCAAATTGGTTCAGGAATTTGAGGAAGTTTGGGATGGTAAGGATGAATCCGACAATTTTCAACAGAAGCACGATGTTGAACTAGCAAAGACAGTGGTTCGACCGGGTGTGTATGAAGAGATCCGTAAACAAGTTGATGAAATGTTGATTATGAATTTGAAAAAGATAAAGATGCAAGTGGCACCAGGTGGAAAAGGAAAAAAGGGCGGGAAGAAAGGAAAGAAAAAAGGAGGCAAGAAAGGAGGCAAGAAAGGGAAAAAGAAACCACTGCCTGGTGAAAAAATTGCAGAGCTCAAAAATATGGATGCGGATCAAATGCTGAGTATATTGGTGGAATATCAGTTGGTGGTGAAGCCAAGGCCACGCACAATAAATAGTTTAATTGGCGAATTCAATTATTTGGGTAGTGTACATCACATGGCAGATCGTAAAGATGAAGGAGCTTGGGAGCCTCAGGATCCCTCTATCGCTCAGATTCGACAAAATCTCACAGAATATTGTATATTGCCGAATGGATCACCGGAAGTCAAGGAGAAATGTAAGGTCCTGCTCAAGTCGGTAATGTTGTATGGACCATCAGGTTCTGGTAAAACTCACGCTGTTGAGGCAGTTGCCAATGAGCTTGGAGCTCTGCTGATCCATTTAACACCTGCAAAACTTCGTGGCCAGTTCGGTGGAAAGACTGGTCCAACCAAATTGGTGCATTTGGTAATGACGGTAGCCCGCGATCCTGCAATGCAACCTGTTGTAATATATATTGATGAATGTGAACAGTTCTTCACTGGAGGTAAAAAGAATAAGGATAAAGATGGCCCTTCTCGTTTCAAGAAAGACTTCTTGACATACAAGAATCAAGCATTGGGACCTGAACATCGTGTCATCATTATCGGTACAACCAAAAACCCCGAGAACGGTGATGTGAAAGATTTGAAATCATTTTTTGACAAATTTTTATATATGCCCTATCCCGACTATGCATCGCGCGTTTTAATATGGAAGCAGTATTTGACACAAAAGATTCGCGAAGGTATTATTCATAATGAGACATCTCCACAATCTGGTGGAGGAGCCAACACTAACAAACCAAACATTAGCGAAGAGGAAATTTCAATGAGAGTACGTTTGGGTATGGAAAAGCTCGATGTATCATCACTAGCGCATGTTTCCGAAGGTTATAGTGCTGGTGCAATCGCTCGAACTGTACGCATTATTGTTACTCACCGACGTGTGGCAATGTTGAGACTGAGACCCTTAAATAACCTCGACTTCATTGATAATCTCGCAATGCAGGAAGTTAGTTATCAAGATGATAAGGCAACTTTTATGGAATTTACTAGAGTAATAACTGGACTGGCCGATCGTCGCAAGAAAGTGGAAGCGATCGTGTCAGGGGAGAATCCCGACAAGAAGGGTGCTGATAAAAAAGGAGGTGGTAAAAAGAAATAATTTTATTGCCGTTGGAATCTTGACTACACTCGTTCAAATTTATTTTCGTTAAACTATTTAGTCCAATAATTTTAACATTATACTTCCTCAAATCGGTGCAAATCTCAATTCTTTCCAATTGTGTTTTATGAGTTTACCATTGTGCGCAACCAAGTACCTCTTTCATAATCTCTATCAGCGGGGGCCATCCGCAACTGTATTTCTTCCTCTGAATCACTCTCGTCACTGTCACAATCATCGTCCCTAATTTCTCTTTCCTCGACAATACGTCCACTACCGCGAGTCCATCGTGAATGTAGTGAATTGCGTGTTGTTAGCTCAGTTATCCCACCGTGGTTGCTTCCAGAGCTTTTATTACTGTGGATGCTGGCGTTTAAGCCTTCACTCCCATGACCACTCCAACTAGATGGCCACCAACTGTTGCTGGAACCGCCCTCTTCACCGTGATCGCTGCGTAAATTTCTCACACTATTATCCATTTCAGATGTATCGGACAGCGGTTTGTATTGGCTATATTTAATATTTTCACGACCAGATGATTTGCGCGACCAACAGCGTATCGCCCAATATATAAATGCTTCCACGTGTTCTTTTGTAAATCCGCAACAACATATCGGTTGGTTATCATCCTGTCAAACACAAAGTAAATTTCAGATGATTATTAATGCAATTTGAAAAATGTCACCTCGTCATCATCAAATTTATGTTCCCACTTCATCCATTTCGGTCGAACTCGATTAACTTGTATCTTTGCATCCATCTAATAATGAACAAAAGATATTCCCTACTATACAATTCAAGCGAGGCGACTTACTACAGCTTTCAGCTTAATGTTTACTAAGCGATCGATTGGAACTTCCGGCTTATAAATATCCACAGTGTATCGGCATATATCCGGTGCAGAATCCCTCCCATACAATTCTATGAATATGAAATATACCATAGGAGGGACTGCACGATAATCTATACGAGGTTGAAGACCCGGCAAAGGAACCTTCGCCCCAGGTCCTTTGGTAAAAATCGGCTTGGTTTGGTCACTTTCAGTTGAATTCATTGATGTGCTTGTTTGCAAGGAGGCAGCATCACACAGCAAATCCTTTGTAGTCATTGGGCCTGGAGGATCCTCACAGTCAGGATCATTCACAAATTCGGACCAACGATTAAGCCAATTCGCGTCTATCATGAACCAACATTCCTCGGATGGATTTATTTTGGGTTTATCGAACTTCTTCACCAATCGAAATTCGTATTTTTTTCGATTTTGCAATGCGACTCTAGCTTCTTCATCTTTTTTAGCTTGGGCAATGATTGCCTCCAAAGACTCATCACCTTTCCTTGACACATCCATGTTGAACAGTTTAAGGGCCGAATGTGTTATACCAAACAATACATTGAAACATTATTGTTGGCATTATTTTGGCATTCCATTGTTCATTGTTCATCATGCCTATTATACAGTATATAAGCAGAGGCGGAAGCGCAGCTGCCTCAGCACCAGCCGTTACGCCTACACCTCCGGTGTGGGGGTTGTCAGGCGGCAGCATACTTGAGCAGTGTGGGATTTGGTTGTTGTATTTGGTATTGCAGTAATATTGTGCTAAAACCTAATACAATGCCCCATGCGTACATGATGATCTAATTTAAAGTATACCTTCACTGTCAAAAAAAACCTAATAATAAGCAAGTGCATTCCATATTCCATTGATAACAGTGCTTCACAGAATTGTAACAATTCAACATTCTGCCAATTTCAAACATTTTCCTTGCATTTCATTCAATTCAAAGATCAAAACGGCTCTCTATTTCTATTTTGATGGCAAATCACGTTCAATAGGTTGATTTAGTCATGTCGCAAAGCTCTTCAACCAGAACACCAAAGTCTCCGAAAACGCCAGCAAAGCCGGGAACTGTTGGAAATCCTCCTTTGTGTTTCGACAAATCTCAAGTGGTAGGATATTATCCTAATCGAACAACTAGAAGAAAACTCGCTGATGAATGGAAGAGTTTTTCCCCTGAGAAGCAGTTGGAAGTTCGAGCTGCTCGAAGTAAGCGGGGAATCAAGTGCGATATTTGTGGTCTCACCGGATATTTCAGAGAAAATTGTCCAAATCAGTGTATCTCTCCACCTAGTACTCCAGATTCTCTTGATAGTACACCTCCTTCGACTCCTGACGATTCGCTCAATGAAAATGATTCTCTTGATGAAACCATTGAAACAGAGCCTACTGGTGTATTTTGGGGGGATTCAAAGGATGCATCTATAATTACTGGGAAAAAGTCTTCGTATCAAATGAAACAAAAACCGGATTTATCAACACTACGACCTTTAGCAAGGGATAGACAGGCAGAGTTAAGAAATAGTGATGCTACATCTGCAGGAAATTTTACCTTTTTTTGTCATTCTGACCACACTTATGCAAGATCATATGCAGAGCTGACATTGCAACAAGTCATGCGTCGCATGATGAGATTATTGGAAAAGCAGTTGATTAAAAATGCAAACAGTTTGGAAGCGGACTTCGACACAACTCTGTTGCATCCACCTAGCGATAAACTAGGAAAGAAATTTTACCCCGATGAATTTTTAGAAATTAAAGATTTTCGAGAGTATTTCTACAAAAAAGAATCAACAATAAAAGGCAATTTGAATTACAAATATCAAGGAAATATACGACCCGTTGATGATCTTGATTCCCTCTTCCGAGGTCCTTCTCTAGATACCAGTGGTTGATATGAAACGAAGGGGAATGCTGGTGAAAGTATCCATGCAAAGAACACTTGGAAGTCAAATTTAGCCAAACATGATATTCTAGCAAATTCAGATCCAATCATGGCTAAGAAGCAAGAAAAGATCAACCAGCTATTCAAAAACCAATCGAAATGGATTGAGATGCAATCGAAAAGTATGACATATCGTAATGATCGGTTTGAACATATGGTGTTTATACTCAAAAACGAGATTCAAAAAGAGCACGAACGTGAAGGAAAACTCTTGGCTGCAGAAAATAAACGTGTTTCAAAAAATTTATCGATGGACATTTATCAAGAGCGGCTTGCCAGTGTAGACATGATGATGAATGTCTTGCAATCATATAAATTTACGGCTGGGTTGGATGAAGCTGATTTTTTGCTTTTCTGTTTAGAACGATGGGAGGAAGAAACAAAAATTAGGCTGTTGGAGGAATATCGTAAACATGGGGTAGATCCCGTTGAAGAAGATGCGCGTTTAACTCTTACATATGGAGAGAACCATTATAAATCGCAAAAGTTGCGAAATAAAAAGAAAGTTGATGACAGTAAAAAGATGGGAGAAAGTAAGGATTTGATAGCTGCATCAACCCATCCATACTATCAGGATCAACAGTTTCTTGCAAAAATGAAGAAAAAGCAGGATAGATTGATGTCGAAAGCAATATCCTTATCCCTATCCTGTGATCGAAAAATTGATTCCACTGAATCTGCTCAAACATCATCTCTAACTCCGTTGCATTCACAATCATTTTTAAATGGTTTTGATGCAAAGGATAGAAGTCAATCTGCTAATGAACTCGGTGATATTGGAAATGATGAACGGAATGGAAAATCGTTGGATGACAAGAATAGTGGTGATGAAGACATTGTCTCTATTTCACACAAAAGATTCTCTCATCGCAAAGCTTCCAAATCTTCTGGTTCGATCATTAAGCGAAGGAAGCATCCCAAAGAAATTGATCAGGAGCACATAGCGAAGATGAAACAATCTTTCCGGTAAGTCTACGACATTTTTGAAGTCAGGCTAAGGTATAATGTTTTGTCGTCGATTAGGCGGGCTGGTCTAGCCAATCGCATTCGGAAGGGCAATGATGATGATTATGCTCACGCCCTCCCTGCTTTAATTCCCATCCCCAAGGCATTTGATGGAAATAGCCAAGTTAGCAGTTATACAGGGCAAAATATTATATTTAAATTGAAGAAGGACATGGTTCTCTCTGATATTGGATACACTAGACAAACTGCAGTTCCATTGTATGTTCGAAACTCGTTATTTGAAAAGGAAGGAACTTCTGTTAATGGAGATCCAACTCAAGAAGAGCTTGCAGTGGATCGTCGCTATTCTCATTATCTTGGGAGGCCGTTTGTCAGGTTTAACAAGCCAAAAACACCTCCGCCTCCACGTGAAGAACGAAGTTTTGCAGAAACTGTGGAATCTTTCACTCCACCACCACTTAAAACTGATCTAACGGCACTAATGTCATTCGATTTGCCATGCAAAGACAGAAAGTCCTTCAAAACATTGCAGAGAAATGAATACAGTCAAGTAATGCCTTTGGACGTCGACAAAAACGTCGACCGAAACACTGAGAATTTGAGCAATATTTCAGAGACTATTAGTGTGAGCAGTGGTGGTCAAAGTCTGTCATCAAGTATTGGAAAGAACAGTGTCAATCTGAGTATGGGGACTATGGATAAAGCTGCGAGACAAGCGCTACGAAGAGAGAGACGCCATGCGAAGACGGTGCCTATATCAAGAAGTTTAGTTCGTTTAGTTTTCAAACCGGAACCAAATTTAGCAGATCTAAAGTATTTAGATGACGAATTTTAGCTGAAGAACCATAGATAAAACTTCCACAACATACATTTAGCACTAATAACATCTAGATGACGCCGTTTTTCATAATATATTTTCTAAATATCCTGATAGATCATATTGCAACCAACACTATTCCTGATTAGTTAGCTTCAACCAAAGGAGGTTATGGAAATCGTTTCTGATCTCTCGCTCAGTTGTAACTGCTTCACGCCAGAATGGAGGTTTCCACCAATAGTTTACGGCAGTGTGAGGACCAGCGAATGATTTAACTTGATGGAACCAACCTGTAGGTAAAAAGAGAAGATCTCCAGGTTGAAGATCAATAATAGCAGAAGGGGTTGGGAGGTTCTCATGTTCACAAGCAAGTACATCCGCATCACCATCAACAACATCGTAGCATTGCTTGGAGTCCCATAATGTAGAGCCTGGATTAGTTGAAAGCATTGAAAAATGCAAGTCATCCGTAAGATAGTTAACATCTTTGGTCAATAATTCCTTAAGAATCTGATAATTTAAATCTTTTTCATCAACGACTATTACCCCTTCTTGGTTAATGTAAGAATAGATTTGTTCCAAAGTCCGATTTTCAGCATGTAATCGCTGAAGAAGAAACTGTTTAAAGGAGTTAATATTGAATTGATACTCTAGACCATCTTTATTTACACCATATGAAGGACCGATAGTCTTCATGTAGCCAACAAAGTTTGGTGACCATAAAGTAAACTGTTTTCTCCCTTGCAATAAGAAATAAAGATTATCTGTGGCATCTCTGTGTAATCGGCTGGTGGTGATTTGCTCAGGAAATAAACTCTCTCCTTTCCATAAATGAATGTTCGTGATATTCTCCATAAAAACGTCAAAAAATGAATTGTTATATGGATTGATATCATTGACTAATTTATGTAAAGGGGTACGAAAGGGTCCGTGTCCACTGGTTGGTTCTTGGATGTTCAAATAGTAACTCATATTTTCATCAGCGAAATGATTCAACATCAACTCTTTGAACTTTAATTGGCGACGCTGGACATGCAGACCAACACCAAATTGACCGCATGCAGTAGTGTCTACTTGATTGGCAGTGCAAGCTTGCATGCGAGACTTCATAATCCCTTCTGCCATAACTTTTTCTTCGTCTCCAATCGCATCAATCAAATACTGTGGATTTTCAATCCATTGTTGAACACTCCATTGTAGCTGGTCATCCATCGCAGATATACTACCGAAACTTATAACAAATGGTTCTCTGCGTTCGATGAAACCTTTGAATTCTTCTGCACTAGGAAGCTCGACAAGTTTCCGTAGCTTCCATGCCATGCTATGATCCATAAAATTTGAAGACACCAAACCCTCATATTGCATTAAAGAGCTATTCCCTTGTAGAAGATTTTCCGGGGAAATGATATCTGTTACTGCAGCTCGAAGGTGATTAACATAAGACATGATTTGCTGATGTTCAGGATATTTGGTATCTTTTACCAAAAATGCCAATTCATAGTCGAGCGGATAGACTTTCAAGGCTTTCATGGCCTCATTTAAAGCATCTTCTTCCCTTCCAGAAATAGCACTCAAAGATTTAATGTAATTTCTCCTTGCTAAATATAAGATATTTTCCGTTTTGAAAGTCGCATCTGAATCATTGCTTGCTCGACCATAAAGACATTCATAAAAATGCTCAGCTGCTCGCGGGGCATTTGATATTTCTTCCGACAAAGACCATTGCCCAGCATTGTAGTGGAATCTGAACGACTTTGGTACCATCTCGGTCAAAATTTCGGCATGTCTGAGTGCATCACGAGCACGAGGCATTCCCATCAAAGTATGTGTGACAGCAAGATAAAACATTCCTTCGTGGATTGTTAGTCGGATTTGAGCTGGTAAGAAGCGATCTTGAAGAACCAATTCACACGAGAATTCCGCATCTTCGTCATACTTCAAATCTCGTTGTAGTCCTTGTACCAATGGAGATGATTTGGGAGAAGTAAGAAACTTTGCACATATTGCTTCCTCAGCGGCATTTCTCTGCCCGAAACATTCCGACAAATTTGAACAAATGAAAATAAAGATTGTGAGCCAAATGGCGGAATTCAGGAACTTGGATTTCATGGTCACAATCTT
>JACCEA011090549.1_pt1 | contig 14970 bp, 12 predicted proteins | sample 7449851 | NCBI WGS metagenome assembly JACCEA01 (sample SAMN15323453, study PRJNA562643) | freshwater metagenome | isolation source: river surface water | place: USA:Blue River Watershed | collected 2017-08-18 | reverse complement strand
ACGATGATATGCTTACCAGTGACATTCCCCTTTTTAACAAATCCCGAAACATTGTTCCTATTTCCTACACTAAGTACACGATACAACGCAGAAGCCAATACCCTAATATCCACCAATTCCAATTGATCAGGATCGGTTTCCATTATTCGATTTGACACAATGTTGGCAAGAATTGATGAAACTGTCGCTTTACCACTTCGTATCATATCGTTGTGCAATGCGTAATTTATCATTTGTACCATTTCTGTTATATTTGGCTTCATAATACTAATTTTGTTGAAGGAATTGGCCTGAAAGGGCACCAAACATTTAAAATCGGACGTAGGTTCAAAAAATATTGGTTTGTTCAATTCATCGCATAACTCTGATAATTTAGAAAATGCGGAAGGGGAAATATTTCCATCGACAACGACCATCTTGGAATTGGAAATTTGCAATTTTAAATTTTCAATAAATTGTTCATCAATCACTGAGAAAATAGACATATCTGCCAGTCCAAGGTTAAGGTTTCCATTGTGATCATGTATTGCACAATAACTTGCTGTCGCCCATTCCTTGACAACATTACCGCGTTCATCCCTATCTAAGCTTTTCACTTGAACGTGGCTTGTATCCATTCCTAACTTATTGGCGTGCTGAATCAACGCCTTACCCCGGTCATCATCACCTACCGCAGTGGCCAACAGAACACCTGCACCATTCCTAGCCAGAGAATCAGCGATATTCCGACCAACTCCTCCATAACTAGTGATCAAAGATCCCGGATTACTTGTATGTTGTCGTGTCAGTGTTGCCGTGACTCTGCCAATAATATCCATGACAGCACCTCCAACTACTACAATATCTGATTTACCTCTTAGATTAGAAATTGTGTTTATACCATCTTTCTGGTAATTTTCAGCCGCGGGACTGGAACGATCTCCGTCGCATAAATTCCTGCTCAACCCACACCTAGTAGTGCTTGTGTCATTCTTTGATAGTGCGGCATAGTGACAAGCAATCTGCGTTGCAACTTTAGCATTATTCATGACTAAGGCTATGTTTGCATCCAATGATATTCCGCCGGTTAATCGCTCGATCCGAGAGAGAAGAAACGGGGTAATCGCTGAACCTTTAATGCCTTGCTTTTCAGCTTCTATCAAAGCTTCAGTAATTGCATGATCTATGATGTTGGCTTCTGCAGGTTGCGGATTTGGTACCGCAACAACGATCCCTGCTTGAATTTTCATGACGTTGTGATTAATCATCATTTGCGCAACTTCTATGGGATCTCTTACAATACCAGGAGCAACACATCCACTGTTGTTGGTAAAAAATGCTGGAAATTGGTCGGTTTGGTAGCCCATCACAGGAACACCTTGTGTTTCTAGTACTTCTAGTGATTTAGGAATATCAAGAATACTTTTTATACCAGCACACACAACGGTTACAGGAGTACGAGATAATTCCATCAGATCAGCAGAAATGTCCATGGATGTTTCTGCATCTCGATGTACACCACCAATACCACCCGTTGCAAAAACTCGAATGTTTGCTAAGGATGCCAGCTTCATAGTGCTTGCCACAGTTGTGGCAGCATGAAACCCCCGTGCACAAACATAGCCTAAATCTCTAGTAGAAGCTTTTTTAACATCGTGTTGATTCTTTGCTAACAAAGTCAAATGTTCTTCTGATAAACCAATTTTAGGTGTGCCCTTTATAATCGCTATTGTAGCAGGTACTGCACCACCTTCACGAACTACATTTTCCAAAAGTTTTGCAACCTCCAAATTTCTGGGATACGGCATTCCATGACTAATAATAGTACTTTCTAAAGCAACGATGGGTTGACCGTTGATTATGGCAGATTGAACCTGATGTAAACCAAAGTTAAGTTCAAATTTCAACTCCGATGTTAATTATAAAAACCTCTGATGATATATCGAAATGAAAACGACGCTTCGACAATTGGCTACTTTGTCGCCGCAAGACATGGATAAAATTCAACTTTGAACAGAAATACATATTAGCACAATTGGATGTCTCCTGGTGCCTTGTGATGCAAACAGACAGCACGATGCACGATGGGGATGTTGACACGTTGTATGAAGCTTTTTTTGCTTGTTGTGGATATGGGATACCAGAGATATAGAAGCCTTGTGTATAAAATAAAACCCCCTTTTTGCCCTGGGGCGATCTTCCTTGGGATTTTTAAAACACAGCCACGAAAACACCAATCCCTGGAATCACATGGTTTAGCATTAATTACCTATAGCTATATGTACCATTGGTTGGAACTCTGGACTCCAATCTGCAATCCCAATCCTGATATCCTAACGTTGCACCGTCATGGGTACTATGATAAGGGAGAAATTTTCACCCACGTTTCTTAAACTTTCTGAAGAAGAAACTCTTCTTCAATTGGAAAAAACTCACCACGCACTTCTTCAAATCACCGACAAAATTGCTGAATATCCGGCGAACGTTGTATATCCTCATTCACTGGTTCCTAATTCAAAGATTTCTCACCACTACGTTAAGATTATTCACACCAATGAGTTCAAGGTCTTACCGGGAAATTGTAATTGCGACAGTGCGGCTGCGATATGTGAAATTCTTACAAAGTTGAATTTTGTCTCATACATCGAAGCTGGAAATATTGTAAAGAACAGAATAGCTACGTTGGAAAAGAATATTTTAGATTATAGTCAGAAAGACAATTTGGATCATCCAGGTAATGACAATAGAATTAGAATATCCTACAGTTGACATCACCATTACATAGCAAAAGCTGTGTTTAATAAAGAAATGGCATCATCGATTGAATTTTCCCCAGTCAATCAAGTTATTGATCGGAAAAGTTTTGTTGAATGTGATGAAGTTACCGTCTCAGCCAACATTTTGTTGCCATCAACCAAACAGAGTGTCCCTAAACCGAGGGTGTTTGAAATACGAGAGTACATAAGTGAAAGTGGTTCAACTTCCAATGAGGTTGTTGATATTACCCACCAGTTGGAAGCCATGGAGAAAATAGCCGTACAACAGCCAGAGACTGGGAACAAAAGCCAGAATGTAAGCGGTTTGTCTTTTTAGGTGTTTTTGAACATATGCCCATAATAGTCTTTTCTCACAGGAAGATGATGAGTTTGTCCGAGAACTTGCCATGATAAGAGGTCGTATTGAGGACGACCAGCTTTGTCATGATAGGGATATTCCTTTCAATGACGAGGGACTAGAGGAAATGTTTGCCAAACTTGAAGACCGAAGTCAAAAACCGTTTTTGAACGCCAATACAATCTCAAACAGTCATTTGGAAAATCCACCGTCCAAAGTTAAAAGCACTGGCTGGAAAGTTGGATTCTTATCGTCGATTCCATCCAAGTCTGTGCATCAGAAGTGGGATAAAAAATTAGCTGCAACTTCAGAAATTCTTCAGAAAAGCTCAACGGAAGGCCAAGTGAAAAGAAACGTGCAATTTGCGACGGTAAGTGAAATTCGAACGATTGATACAGAATCTACTGTCAGTATGGCTACATCTACCGAAGTTATAAAAGAACAAAAATCCGATTGTATTAGTGTTGATAGAAACGATGTAGATCCTCTAAAAGGCAAAGAACAGCAATATCGTCGGAAGGGTAGCAATAACCAATCAGTAGATATATGCAATTCACCAAAACCGATAGCTCAAATCGCTGATGATAAGCAAATCCTTGGACCTCGATCTTTAGGATTAGAAAAATCATCAAAGCCAGTGACCAATTCTATTGTTGAGAAAGAGCCCGTGAAACCAAAACCGATGATAACTGGAAAGATAAGGTTTTAAAAATTTAATTGATGGAAAGACACTATACACTACGAACTACCCTATAACGCCATTTTTCTTTTTAATTTCCAAGACTTCGTCCCATCGAGATTGGGCTTTGGCGAATAGAATCGGTGCAATGTCGAGAGGGATATTGAAATGTTCACAAAAGTTAATGGTATAACGCCCAATGTGATCACGCAATGCATATTCATAATCTAACGTTATGTTATCACATGGACCATATTGTGGAGCATAATTATCACAATCCCAATTGTAGTTTAACAGTTCGAAATGACCGACCCCAGCCAGATGAACTAACATGGTAACTCTGTTTCCTTCCAAAAAATGCTTTGTAACGTTGAATGACATGTTCAACTTTTCGTAAGTTGCATAACATCCAAGTTCAGCAATATTTTCTTCAGTGGGCTTACCATGGTAGATGGTGTTGTTGGTAAAAATCATAAGATTTTTTGTAGGAACGAACAGAAGGCGAATCATGTTTTGAATAGCCTGCATGAACAAAAACCATTCATATTTACCTCCTATTGGTAAATTGCGATATCTTACCTGTTCTTGCCAGCGCTGCTCCATGTCAGATCCAGTCTTAAGAATCAATTGCAAAAAGTTTTGAACAACTTCATCATGCCAAAACTCCAGATCTATCAGTTGAAAGCAGCCTTGGTAATGCACCCGATCCCAACCTTCACTTGATAAACCAGTAATATCTGGGGGTAATAAATGATCAAACAGCTCTCCGAGTGGATATTCCATCCTTCTCGTCCGCATCCAATATCTGTGATAGAGAAAAAAACATACTAAAAAAATTGCTTTGAACAGGAAGGTGAAATAACATTACCCAACAAACTCAGGCAACCCTCGTGTTATATCAAGTACTTCATGAAAATAACGATTTCGAACCCCCCACACTATATTATTATGTCGAAAATGCTCAACTATATTGAATTGGATATTGTCCATGAAAAATGTGTCATCATCAATTTGTAGTATGTACTTGTAACCCATCGCGCGAGTAAAAGAAGTTGCAAATGTTAATCTCCAACGACCCATCAAATAATAATCATCATTAAATAAAGTTCCATAATTCCACTTTATTGGGTCACCAGAATCTGAAGGTAGCATCCAACTGGACTTTGGTATTTCCACAATTATAATGTGAGGAAAGAGATTGGTGATCCATTGTGGAATGTATGGAATAGAGGACTGTTGAAACCACAGATAGACATCGATTGGTGTGGTCATCCCGATATGTTCATATAATTTCGATAAACAGCAGTGTAAATAAGCTAATCTGCGATAAACCTGATGAGTAATAGGCATTTCTAATGAAAAACCAAACAATATCATGATGGGTAATGTGTTGAAAGTATTCCCAGCACGTTCAGATCCCAAAGCTCGCTGAACATTATATACAACACTATTAAGGTCGGCTTCAATCTGATCCATGATCAGAGCACGCTGAGTTCCTCTTGTTATTATTCCAAGTGACTCGATATCAATATATCGGTGTGGTAAACAAGTTGGTGTGTAGCAGGAACGTTGGATCAGCTTAGCTGGCAGGTTGACTGCCATTACATTTCCTCTCAGTCCTGCATTTGAACATAAGAATAATGATAGATAGAAGTATACTGATAAGATTATCATGTCAGGTTTCATGGAAAACTAAAACTAGAGCAATAAATAGCAGTGCCGCCTTTACAATATTATTTTTGTCCCTACATACACTAATTTTGCCCTGGGGCAAGATGGCCCGCGGTGGGTGTACATATCAAAATCCCAGATCTGGGATCGACTGTACAATAATAAAATGCTAAAAATAAAGCCATGCACGCATTGAATAAATAACAAAAAGACATTTCCCATTTCCATTTCGCTACTTTTGCTGCTCCGTTTTATGGCGACACCATATATTTCCTGTACCCATCTAGATATTTATCCCATATATTTATGGTTGTATTGTAAGTTCAGTTCTCGAGATGACAACATTGTTTGCTGTGTGGTTTCCCTTTGTCGTTGTGATGGCTTGCTATTACAGTGTACAATGCCAAATGGCAACAAATCTCAACTCTCACGCAGGAGAACAAAGGAAAGTGAAAATTGTGAGAGATATTGTGGAAATAAAAAACTCTCTCCACGAATCCATCGAGTTAGATTTCTCTGTTTATGATAGTAAGGATGAGTTTTATGTAACGGTATTGTCCGAAGATGGCTATGCATTGTGTGATGGAAGAGTATCTCGTGACAGTGGGCATACTAACCTCACATGTAAAGGTGTGAATGAAAGCAAATTGCGATACGGGGAAAATATTTTTTTCATTACCATTTACTCTCTAAAGAAGAAGGAGATTTATTCTCAAAAAGCGAAGTACTATTATTATTATCCAAACTACCGGATGGTTGACACTCTTGGTCGATCGTTATTGTTAAAATCTGCAGAATTCGGCAATAAAATGAGAGGTTCCATCATGATACCTTTTGTAATAGTTGAACAAATTCTACAAACTGTAAATTTTCCTTATGATTATCATGCGCGCTTTAAGTCTGTTATTATTCAATTGGGATTCCGTGATGCCATTAACAAATTCGCTTCATCGATCAAGAATACCTGGATTATCGTCATTGAGAAAGTTGTTCTGTTTGTGGGAAAATATTCGATTTTGAGTAGAAAACATGAGCTAACACCACTAAGGGTTAATACTTTGCGTAATTTTTTTGCTGGGTTGCAGTTGTTTTCAACAATTCCAGTTCCATTTTTGGGAAATCGTGTTCTCCAAGTGACTTTGGGAATTAGTTTGGTTATTTTTTTATTATGGAAAAGTTTTTCAGTTGAAAATATGGAAATCGGTGCCCTGTCCTTTGGTCCAAGTTCTTCACCTCCACCTGGCAAGAAAACTCCTTTTAATACAACCCAAAGACTTTTTCAACCACCGATTTCGAAACATACTTCAATTCTTAAAGGTTTGGGTCCGTTTTTCGATCCCTCGCGAGAAGTAAGTCAGCAACTCAAGATGCATTCTGCAGTAAAACACACGGCAATCAAGACAAAAACAAATTTGCGTTTTACACAGTGGTTTGGTTCAATGCGAAATTGCACGACTCAACGATTAGTATTGTGTATCGGGAGCATTGTACTGTTGATTTTGCGACACCCCCGGTATATACCGTGCTTTGCATGCTACGAGACTGGCGATGGAAAAAGTAATTGTGGTTCTCTTCCGTTCATTCAAGCAAATGTAAATACTGATATTTCCAATGATTTGATTTATGTGACAGAACCAATGTCTGTGAGGAAATTATTTGTAGGGGGGTTGGCAATCGCGTCGCAAAATATCATTCGGATGATGAGTGGGCGGAGTTTAAGTGGTTTTTCATTGTAAACCTGTTCGAAGAAAATCATTATACCATGTATGAGGGTATTAAATACTTAAGTTTCCTGCTCCCCCTACAGGATCTCCAGAGCATGGTAGAGGAAAGTACTGATTTTACAATCTGATGACAACAGCTAACTTCTAAAGTGCTATTTATATTTATTCAAAATATTATCTTCTCACTGACAAATTATGGTTCCTCTTGAGGTCTGATCAAGTGAGACGTGGCCGTCGACCTAGTTTTAGAGTAATATTTCATGGAGTCGACCCATTGATATGCCCGAAAAAAAGCTCCATCATGTAATGAGTAAGAGGTGAGACCTGCACACATCTGACTTCCGAGTGTGAAAGATTACCAATGTCTATCAATATAATAAATTAAGTTATGCGCATATTGTGTGTATGGTTATTTTATGCATATGTAATGTTATGTAATACAACTGTAACTTATATAAAAATCAGGTACTTAAAATTGTTGAGTAATATTATTCTTGTTGAGTATCAATCATAGTGTTGATGATCGTCAACCAAGATGCTCTTTGTGGCTAGTCTTTGGTATCATCACCTTTGTTTTGAAGAATATGGTCAAACCAACAAGGATGATTATGGCTGAAATCATGTACTGCTACCAGATGATGCCCTCGGTCATCAACATTGTCGATTTCGGCAAAGGAACCAGCACGACAAAAGTAATAACTATAACTATCGTGACAAACCGCGCGACGCTTCCTACTCGCAGAGAGACCTTCTCGATTAGTATCATGGCCGTAATACGCGGATTCTTTAAGCAGAACAAGCATATGAGCTTCGAAATCCTTTGATAAACAAAGTTTCATCGTGTTCTATCGCCAGATAAAGGGAAAGAAAACTTTGGAAAAAAAAGCATAAGCCACTTTCGCAAAGGCCAAGAGTTCCAAAATTTATTTTCACTTTTCAATCTGCTGTAGAACCAAAAGTAGGGGAGTGCTTGGAATATTTCCACTGACATCCATGGAAATCGAGAGACACCTTTGACGAAGATCCAGCTCCTTGACCCTTTGCTTTCTCCTCGTCTTGAAGATCCTCATCTAATGCAAATCTTCAAAAAGCTCTGCAAAATCTACGTTAGGTTAGTATCTTGCTCTTCATTTCCTTCTTCATCCAACTTGCGTTTCTTCTTTCCTTTCTAGTCTCAGTGATGAATTTCCTAATTTGACCTTTGTTTTAACTTTCAGAAAATTTAGGATTGTTCCTTGATGATCGCGTATAACCCCACGCTGCTCCACTTTATAGTTTATATGAAGAGGCCTGTCCAACATTTTTAAGAATAACAAAAAAGAATAGTTTAAGGGGACAAAATGAATTCGCAGTGCAACCTGCATCGGAAAGCCATTATGGCGTGCCTAAGCAACACCTTAACGTTGGATTCATAAGGGAAATACGTCCAATGCTGACACAAAGTGGAATTTAACTTAAAGCCGTGCCTCTATCACAGAATGGAGAATAAAACTGGAGCATAACATCTGTCTGAGACATGAGAAAAAGGAGAGATAATATTTTTTGAATGCGCGGGCCGAATACTTGAGCTTTCGAATTTGTGGTCACTTACATATTAGACTGTATGATTCAGCAATTTTACTAATTCGGTTAAAGTGAATTGTTACGTATTACATTATAGAACATGCTACTTCATATAAAATTAACTAGGTGAGATTTTGCAACAGACATTGGGTATTGTTGTATTGTATACAACATTTATATTTATATGGTTGCAACAATCCCAAATAAATTTGTCTTTGCAGTCTTCGATACCCTGATGAGATTATCGTTCGACATGAGTTTTCGTGCTTTCTTGGTTGTCGTGATTTTTTTTGCCATCAGCGTCGATAGAGTGGAGGGTTTGGTCCATCACCTAGTCATTACTAATGATCACAGAAATATCTTTAAAATAGAATCCTTTGGATTCTTGAAAGGGGGCACCATGCAGTTGGATGTTTCCGATTTCCATGTAAAAAATCCATCATCACAGTCTATTTGGGGAAAAAAGGCAGTGTCCAAGTTCTCGGAAAAGGAGAAAGAAAAACTAATTGAGGAAATGGATGCTGGAAATCGTCATTTAGGTATTGCCAGCCGTGGGTTAGAAACTAAAGACGTGAAATACAATGTTGGATTTATACTTCGTCATGCGACGAGTGAGAGTGCGGCACAGCAAGATTTAGAGAAAATAATTGACCGGAATGAGTGTATTTTTGACAAAAGAAACCTCAATGACATTTATATTGACCTATCGGATCCAGCCGATTGGAGAAAGATGTCTTTTATACATGTTATTGATGAAGATTTGGAAGTTGGATTCTATTCTTTGATATTTGCACATTGTAACCACAAATTATCCACTGCTAATGTGGTAAATAGGGACATAAATGCTACTCCTATCAGTAGTGGCAGCGGAAATTCCGTTGTCACTAAATTGGAGTCATCTTCTCATTTTGCAAAAAGCTTCAAGCTTGATGTTATCTTCCAGAATCCAGGTCCGGACTATCTCTCTGCAGGAGATGCACCACTCCCAAAGTTATATTTCATTTTCTTTTTGCTCTATGCTGGTTTGATGGGTTTATGGATGTATATTTTGGGTAATAACAGCGCTCGAAGAGCAACTGCATTTGCAACTCAATCAGTCCATCAAATTCACTATGTGATGCTCATGCTCTTAACTCTCAAAGTTTTATCATTGCTGTTTGAGAGTATTCGGTATCATTACATATCTTTGTATGGTGTAAGTGAAGGGTGGAGTATTGTCTACTATATATTCGCTGGATTGAAAGGGATAATGCTTTTTACTGTAATATTACTCATTGGATCGGGATATTCTCTTATGAAGAATTACTTAAGTGGTAATGAGAAGAAAGTTATATACTTAGTGTTGATTTTGCAAGTGATAGACAATATTGCCATGATCATACTGGAAGAAACAGCACCAGGATCTCAGTTTTGGTTGACGTGGAGAGATATCTTGCATCTTGTTGATGTACTTTGCTGTTTAGCAATCTTATTGCCTATAGTCTGGTCAATTCGACATTTGAGGTAAGTTTTCCCACTTTGGATTGCATTCGATCAATAATAGAACTCTTTTTCGAATATTTTAGACAAGCCGCTGAAGTAGATGGTAAGGCACATAATAATTTGGTAAAACTGCAGTTGTTCCGACAATTTTACATCGTAGTGGTTATTTATATTTATTTCACGAGAATAGCTGTCTATCTGATTGAATCAACTATGCCCTTTTATCTTGAATGGCTCGGTCCTTTTGCAAATGAATTGGCTACAATTATTTTCTATTTTCATACAGGTTACCAATTTCGTCCTGCTGTGAACAATCCATACTTGCCTGTCAGTACTGAACAACTGGAAGGTAAAGAATATGGTCTTGATGATGATGTTTTTGACACAACAATGGAAATCGAGCTAGCTGTGCCATCCATTCCTCGCAGACAGCATTAGTCTCTGCTGGCATTGCCAGGAACGAATTTTACCAAATTGTATATAAGGAAAATGATATTAGAGATATTTGGAAAAAACGAAATATTTGAATTGTATGATTAATATTAACAAGAAAAATATACATAAAAACAAACATTTACAAGTAGAATTATTATTGTTGATCAAAAGTAACTGGCTTTAAAATTTGCCCAAGCAGTATCAAAACTCTTGTACATTGACTTATAGATCGACGGATTAGATTTTTTGTCTTCTATCCGGGGTCGGATAACGAAGCACGTATCCCAAATATTATGTAATTCTTTTCTCAGATACTTCAACGTTAGTACGGTGGTAATGAAGGGTATAATTGGTATTAAGACGGTTCCTCGGTTTGTAGAAGTAGTGTTGGCGAAAATTGTTAAAAGTACCATGCCAACTGATGTTTGAAGGAAGATTAATAAACCAATTACACCATATACAGGACGCATAACATACAGCACCGGAAGCGAGAATAACTTTGTTATGATGGATAATGCCGTTATTGTTATCCAATTCTTGGGATCTTTACCGGATGTTACGCCAATAATGCTGGTTAGAAAAAAGAAAAACAATGGCAACAAAAAGAACATGGTAAAGCGAAATATAACACATATACCGCCGTCGATATAGTTGTACGCATATTGAACAAATGACTTGATTCGAACTAGAAGTAGGGCTAATGAAAGCAAGAACATTGTAAGAAAAGTCAAACCAAAGTTTGAGGTAGAAATCACCATCATAAGGCATAAAGGGAATGATACAGTCAATACCACCGCCATCATTTCTACTCGATATGCGAATGAACGTTTTTCAGTCCCCAATCGAATATCTTTGCGCAAAACAAAACGACACTCATCGCCACCATCATATTTGATGTCATATGTATCATTGCCATGGACCTCCAAGACTCGAGCTCTGCAAAATTCAGATTTTTGTTGACGGCACTCAACTATCTCACCTACTTCATATTGCTCTGTCGGTTTTATTTCATACTTTGGAATTTTAGGGAAATGGTGGAGAATATACTTTCTCAATCTCCAATCATTCAGCATTGGTACAGATGTTGGGTCATTCTTTTTCCCATAAAAAAAGGAGATAATATTATACATATACTTTGGCGGAATGATACGTCGCTTTCCGTCATCCTTCGGGTTGTTGTCGGTCTCCAAACCATGGATCAACAAATGCTTCTTTGGATAGCCTGAAAACGCGACGTGCGGTTCGGGATTGTGCGGAAATATGTGGGCTGATCCTGGGGGAGGAACGTAGTCACAAATTGTGTAGCACTTTCTACAAGTTGGTTTTGGGGAATGAAAGACTAGATTTGCATACATCCTTCTGTACAACACACCCTTCTCTCCAAAATATACATCAACTTTGGGTTCGGGATTATGTTTGAGACCACGGTTCGCGGTATTACATACAATGCAAAGCCAGTCCATATAGTCCTCCGGATTTTGTGTGATATCTTCTTCATCTTTCTTTTTATCATTATCATCAGTACCAACTGTTCCATTTTCCAGATCGGAATGGTGCTTCGGTGACTGCGGCCGTTCTCCCTTTTTAATTTCAGAATTTTGTGTTGAAGCTACTTTGATTGCAACTTCCGTTGCAGGTTTTGTTTTTTCCTTCTCTCCGTCCTCCCCTATCTGCAAGGTTCTATTCTTCTCCATTGCAGAACTCTCCTCATCACTTAAATCACTTTCTTCATCATCACTATCTTGATTAACGTCGTTGTCAACTTCATGAATGTCTTCTGGTTTGATTTTGGCTCCTTTTTTAGTAAACCTTTCCATAAATTCTATTAGTTTAACTTTTATTTGATGAAACCGGGACACTTCGCCACGCCTGATTCGACCAGCTTTTTCTCTGCGGTTTCTGCCACCATAATAGAAATATTCTACGTACTGGGCAGTCAAACAAGACACGAAAGCCTAATGTTACAATGCGTGAATTAGAGGGGGGAAAGGTATGTTCTCAACTTACTAACCCATTGTTGAAAGTTATTGGACGCTATAAGTCTGACTAGATCATTGCAAAAATGGACAAAAAATACTGTTCCAAACAACGGTATGACTTGACATACGAACATCAATGCCAAAGGAACCATCAACAAATTATTGTTGGCATTGAGAGTCACCAACATTGGTACATAGTTCTCTGCCAATCCATCTGTAAATATGATAACCAACGCCAAAAATAATAGCATAAAATCCAGATACCAGTGATCCCATCGATTGGATCGTACAAAAGCAAATACCCAAACGAATGGCTTCGGATAGTAATGTATTTCATCCAAAACAATCAAGTGATTCGAGTCTTTCCTATCTTTGTTAATGGCCAAAAGTTCTTGGTAATAGTCATATCGCTCCTGGCGAGTAATCTTGGGTTTGTAAAGGTCCACATCATCAACATAGTCATCAGTTTTCGCCGACAGCAGTGGATTGAACTTTTTCCCTTTTTTTGGTGGTGAACTAGCATTCTCCGTGCCGCTTCCACTGGATGCTTCAACGGGAGACTTTGTGAATTTGTTTTGGAATGAGAGCGACATACGTCTTGTCTCAAATTCTTCATCTATTTCCTATCATCTCAAGATCTCAAAGAAGCCCACAATGCACTGGTACACCAACGATTTGTTTTGCGTATCGCTGTATTTTGTGATATAAAGTACTGAAGTATTATACAAGCGCTTGTATTGTATAATATGGAATACAGACATATAAAGGTATCAGTGTATTATAACCGTTTCGACCCGCTGCGCTGTGTGCGCCAGCTTTTGCCCAAAACAAGCTTTTTTTACAATACACAATAAATTATAATCATACAATAAAAATCATAAAAATCATTGAAACTTTTCCACCTTATGCTTAAAGGTTGATTGATAAACAGAATGACAGATTCTAAAGTCCAAGTTTACTTTGACAAGGACTACAAAATTCGCCTGCTTGATCCAACCAGATTTGAAAAAAGTGAACAACTTGAAAAGGAATGTGGTTCATTTGTAGAAAAGATTGGATCATTCAATGAAAAGATTCACACATTAGTGGAAGTATTAGAAGCTCATGCTACACGAATTGATGCCCAAAAATTGCGGGTATGCAGGATTGCTCGGCCAAATGCTATCAAAATTAAAATCTCTCAATTTTCTTTTGTACAGGCGATTGGTCTGCGCATGGCAGTTGAAAATGAAGTTGAGCATCGGCACAGGCAAGAAAGAGCATTACAAACTATGATCAATGAAAAAAAAGCTGAACTTGATAGGTAAGGCTTATCGCTTGTATGAGTGAAGTGTTAACTGGCTTTACAGATATAACATGCAACTACAATCTTTGGAAAGAATTGAAGCAGAGCAAAAGTCAATTATTGAGAAAATAACAAACTCCCATTAAGGAAGAATATTTGCATTAAAACCGCGTGATGAATTACTTGAAGTATTTCTAGCCTCGCACAGTCGCGACTTTTTTATGTATACCATATATAATATAGATAGTTTATGTTTCCAAATCATGATTGGGCCACATAATAAAAGCAAAACCATGTTACCAATTTTATCCATCCAAAAGTAGATATGAATCACTAAAATTTTGCAATTGAGCGAAAGACAACTTCTGCACCAACATATTCCAAAAGTTCTTGTAAAATCGGTCCAAGATATTGAATAGCCCCTGGCGACATATCCTTTAAACTTAATAATCTACCAGCATTACCGATCAGCAATGGAACTCGATTCAGGTCAGGCACAGGAGCCTCTTTGAAAATGAAATCTTGCAGACTATCGTGATTTGCGGTACTAATTTTGCTTCTCGCTTCTGCCAGAGATGGATCGAGTGGAGTAAATGCGTGCTTCTCCAAAAGCGGAATCGAAGATTCCAAATCAAACCACTTCATCGTTGTTGGACACAACAATTCAGATGGTTTATATTCGCCTTTGTATTTCATTTTATCACAATTGTGAATATAGTATCCCATGTAATAAAACTGAAAAGTATGCTCTTTACACCAATCAATTTCTTTCAATGCGGTATACTTTCCCAGAACTAAGTCTCTTTTGTCATTGTCATAAAAGCAATATACTGAAGACAATCCACTTGGCAATAGATCAACCACGCCAACTGCAATAAGCATACCGCGGAGTCGATAACAGTGGTGAAAAGTTCCGAATACATTACCATTGTGTGAAACATTATCAACCAAAGGGGAAGTCACGAGAAAACTGGTGAATCCCTCTTCTGTGATAGATTCTGGCGCGTCTTTATGTACTGCAACTTGATAACGCCTATACAATTCCAATTTCTCATCTGT
>JACCEA010817589.1_pt1 | contig 14970 bp, 15 predicted proteins | sample 7449851 | NCBI WGS metagenome assembly JACCEA01 (sample SAMN15323453, study PRJNA562643) | freshwater metagenome | isolation source: river surface water | place: USA:Blue River Watershed | collected 2017-08-18 | reverse complement strand
TTGTTCAAACTCTTTTACAAGTTTACGCTTGAAGTCCTCGGTAAATTTTCTGGGACTTCGTAATAATCGAATATTTTTATCCATAATAAATTGACTTTTTCGGTCAACCTATTTCAGGGACATACAATAACATATAATTCTTGCGATATAGCACATCTAAGCATTATCTACATCAAGCAAATCAGCGCATCAGCGATTTCGCGCATCAGCATTTTTTTCAATCCATTTATGGAAAAGATATCCAAACAACATCTTTAAAGAAACAAAACATAAAACCATGAAAAAATTAGTAGCAGTGTGGATGCTTTTGATGGCAGGAAGCACATTTGGACAACAAGTAACTGGCGATATCGTTGGAACAGTAATTTCATTAAAAACAGGTGAAAAGTTATTTGGAGCGCGAGCAGTTGTTGAAGATAATGGTAGAAAATTCCAAGCCGCTTCAGATGCAGATGGTAGATTTAGAATTTCTGAGATTCCAGCAGGAAAGTATTTAATGACAATCACGTATTTGGGAGATACAATGTCTAATATTAAATGCGACGTTCCAATTGAAGCTTTGTGTGATTTGGGAACAATACAATTTGAATCAAAAGTTCTTTCTTTAGTAGAAGTTAAAGTGAAACCCTCAGTAAGGTTAATAAAAGGTTCTTTGCCTGTGAAAGAATTAACTTCTGAAGAAATTACGAAAAGTACGTTAAAATTCAGCGTGGCAGGAATGGCAACATCTATGTCATCTGAAATTAAAATGGACGAAGATGGACAATTGATGTTCAGAGGTGCACGCAAAGGCGATATGATCTACGTTTTAGACGGAATTAAATGTAACGAAGTTTTTAATGTTCCGAGTTGTTCAATTAGCCGAATGATGGTTTATACAGGCGGACTTCCAGCGAAATATGGTGATACCTTGGGCGGTGCAATTGTAGTTGAAACAAAAGGCTACTTTGAGTTATATCGCGCATGGGAAGCTCAAAACAGGTAAGGATCGATTGCAGATTGCAAAATTGCAGATTGAAGATTGAAGATTAGAAAATTTCGCATTAAACAAAATTTTCTAATCTGTAATTTGCAATCAGCCAATCTGCAATTTTTATTTTCTTAAAATCAAATACCGAAATCCAAGAATCAACAATCCACTTAAAACGAAAAGCAGTGTGATGGGTGGCATATAATAAGGCCAATCTTGATAACTCAACCAACCTTTGAAACCAATTGCCGTGACGTGGGCCAAGTTCATTAAAATTCCATAGCGACCAAAGCGATACATAAGATGACCTTCAGGCATATTTAATTTACTAGCAATCAAAGGAATTGTGAACAATAAAATAGAAAGAGCACCCAAGGAAATAAACAACCAACCATCCGCATTTAGGTATGAATGAGAATAGAACTTTGGATAGAATTTCTCACTCAACAAAAGAATCGAACTGTTAATATGAATCAGAGCAATTGTGTACGCAAAGGTGCCAATTGCTCTTCTTTTTAACTTATATTTTTCTAAGAAGTAACTAGGTAAAATACTTAAAGTCAACAATGTACCCGCTGTCCAAGCAAAAGATTTGTTTAGTACGAAGAAAAACTCCATCCATCCGATTAGATTTTTGCCAATATGGTAACGGATGATTGCGTAGCCATAGAAAGTAAGGAATAAAATAAGAATTAACTTTTTCATCAATAGTCGATTTTCCACAAAAACAAGGCATGACCAGGAACTGAAAGTGATGCTTCTTGCCTGTTTTTTGCCGCTAAAATTTTAGGAATATCAGCCAATTCCAACTTTCCTGTACCAATATCTATGAGTGTTCCAACAATTGCACGCACCATATTTCTTAAAAATCGATTGGCACTGATTTCAAAATAATAACCATTTTCATCAGCAATCCACTTTGCACTAAAAACGGTGCAAATAGTTGTTTTCACATCTGTATGTGCTTTAGCAAAAGAACCAAAATCTTTTTCCCCTAACAATAATTTTGCTGCCTCGTTCATTTTCTCAAAATCCAAATCATGTGGAAAATACCAACTCAATTCCTCTCGAAAAGGATTTTTTGATCGATGAATAAAATAGCGATAGGTTCTCTTATTTGCATCAAAACGTGCATGTAAATCCGGAGTAACTACTTTCATTGAATAAGCAGCAATTCCTTTCGGAAACATACGATTCAACTTGTAAACAAACTGAATTTCATCTACTTCACTCGTTAAATCAAGGTGGAAAAAGTACTGTTTAGCATGCACTCCAGCATCTGTTCTTCCACAACCAACAATTGGCACTTCTGTATTTCCGAATTGCTTAAACAGACATTTTTCAATTGTTTCTTGAACACTTGGAGCGTTGGGTTGCTTTTGCCAACCGTGAAAGTCAGCGCCGTTATAAGCGATCTCTATGAAATACCGTGGCATATTGGGGTGCCAAGTTACGAAAGAAAAGCATTTGACAAACCACAAACCTTTTAAAACAATCTAGAATTCACCTAAAAATAATGTTAAATGATTGTTGATTGAATCATTGCGGATTATCCTATTGTCATAACATCCTAAAGTCTTAATGTCTTAAAATCCTAGAGCCTTAAAATCATTCCCTCATTTCTCATTCCCTCATTTCTCACTCAGTCCTAAAATCTTAAAATCCTAAAGTCCTAAAATCTTTCTCTTATTTCTCACTCAGTCCTAAAATCTTAAAATCCTAAAGTCCTAAAATCTTTCTCTTATTTCCACTAACTTCGCAAAAAAAATAAAATGTCAGAAAAATTCCGCACCATTTGGACTACAAGCGACGGATTCGTAGAAGTAATCGACCAACGTCAGCTACCACATAACTTAGTAACTGTTAAATTATTAACTTACAAGGATGCAGAAATTGCTATAAAAAACATGACCGTTCGTGGTGCACCTTTAATTGGAGCTACTGCAGCTTATGGTATTTACTTAGCAACGCGAGAAATGGCTGAAAAACAACTTGAAGCCGACTTTTTAAATCAAGCTTTTGAGGATTTACGCAATTCTCGACCAACTGCTGTCAACTTGTTTTGGGCATTGGATAAAATGAAAAAAGCAATTGAATCAACTCCTGACTTAGTGAAAACTGCTTGGGAAGAAGCCGAGAAAATCGTTGATGAAGATATTGAAACCTGCCGAATGATTGGCGTACACGGACTTCCAATAATTGAAGAAATTTCAAAACGAAAAAATGGAGCAGTTGTAAATATTTTAACGCATTGCAACGCAGGAATGTTAGGCTGTATCGAATGGGGAACCATCACCTCCCCTATTTATCAAGCACAAGAAAAAGGGATTAAAGTTCACGTTTGGGTAGATGAAACACGTCCGCGCAATCAAGGTTCAAATTTGACTGCTTATGAATTAACACGTCACGGAATCGACCATACATTAGTTGTTGATAATACAGGTGGACACTTGATGCAACACGGTTTGGTGGATATGGTTATCGTTGGAACCGATCGTACAACTAGAAATGGTGACGTGGCAAATAAAATTGGAACTTACCTAAAAGCTTTGGCAGCGAAAGACAATGAAATTCCTTTTTATGTGGCGTTACCTAGTACAACTTTAGATATGACCATTCGAGATGGATTGAAAGAAATTCCGATTGAAGAACGCGACCAAAACGAAGTGAAATACATTCAAGGTAAACGTTCTGATGGTCAAATTGATAGCGTTTTGATTTGTCCAGAAACTACGAAAGCAAGCAATTATGGTTTTGATGTTACCCCAGCGCGTCTTGTTACTGCATTGATAACAGAAAGAGGTGTTTGTGAGGCCAACGAAGCTGGAATTGTTTCACTTTTCCCTGAATACAAATAAGATGAAAACACATTTTCTATTCATTTTTCTCGCTTTTGCCAATTGGAGTTTCTCGCAAATAACGGGGGTTTGGCATACTTCCTTCACAGTCGCAGGAACAAATAATCGAATGGATTTATACATCGATGGCATCGGAAGAGATGGAACTTTAAAAATTGGCTTGCCTGATATCGCTGAGTTTGAACCAAAATTGATGGAAAATGCAACAATCACAAAAGAAACCTTAGAATTCTCTTGGGAAACGTTAGCCTTGAAATACAAAGGAAAATATTCCTCAAAAGGAGATTCCATTTATGGTATTATGTCGCAATCTGGCTTAGAATGGGACGTTACTTTCAAACGAGAAGAACAAGTTTTAAATAAAACGATTCGTCCACAAGAACCAAAAGCGCCATTTGATTACACTGTGGAAGAATTGATTATCACCAACGGAAAATTCAATATTGGAGCGACTTTAACGACACCAAAAAATGTAAAAAACTTTCCAATCGTTGTACTTGCTTCTGGTTCAGGTCCACAAAATCGTGATTGTGAAATTATGGGTCACAAACCTTTTTGGGTAATTGCTGATTATTTAACTAAGAATGGAATTGGCGTGCTTCGCTTTGATGATCGTGGAACAGGAAAAAGTACTGCTGATTATTCAAAAGCAAATCTCGAAGATTTTTCGAGCGATGTAGAAGCTTGCTATAAATTTCTTCGCAAAAAGTACAAGAAAAATAAAATTGGTCTTGCAGGACATTCGGAAGGTGGAATGCACACTTTAATTGCAACGACTCAACTCAAAAAAGTAGATTTTTTAATTCAATTGGCAGCAGTTGGAACAAATGGACGAGACGTTTTAGTGGAGCAACAATACTTGATTCCACTAAAAAATGGTCAAGCGGAAGAATTAGCAAAATGGAACAGCGCAACTTACGACACCTTGACAAAGCTACTCATTCAAACTCCAAAAGGAGATTTCGCCAATCAAGTAATTGCTTTTGTGGAACGAAATTTTGAATCAATCCCAAGTGAATTAAAGGAAAAAGCAACGAAACAAGAATTTATCAATGGCTATATTTCCTTTTTGGATAATACGTGGGCACGAGGTTTTATGCAATTTGAATCGAGCAAATATTTACAAAAAATCACTTGTCCGATTTTGGTAATTAATGGTTCTGAAGATATTCAAGTTCCCCCCTTAAAAAACCAAGAGGCATTTAGAAACCAATTCAGCGAAAAGAGCAAGTTAAAATCTAAGGTGGTACTGTTTCCAGGCTTGAATCATTTATTTCAAACATGCAAAAAATGTAGCATTTTAGAATATGGCGATTTAGAAGAAACAGTTTCTCCTAAAGTATTGGCTGAAATGACAAGTTGGATTAAAGGCTTGTAACATTAATACTTCTCCACCCACGAAAAATTCTCTTCAATAATATTTTCTTTTTCTTTTTCTATAAAATCAACAAAAGCCTTAGCAATTGGTGAAAGCTTTTTATTCTCGAGATAAATTAAGTACCAATCTGTACAAATAGGCAAACCTTCCATCGGAATTATTTGTAGTTGATCATTTGATAGTTCATTTCTCAAACCAATCATTGGCATAATCGAATACCCCAATCCAGCGATTATTGCTTGTTTAATCGTTTCATTAGAAACAAACTCCATTTTTTTGATTCCAGTTAATTGAATCTTATCAATGTATTTTTCCATTGCATCGCGAGTAGCTGAACCTTCTTCTCTGAATATTAAAGGAATAGATTCTAAAATGGACTTATCATTAGAAACAGAATCGAATGTTTTTTCCTTGTTTCCAACTAGAAATAGCTTGTTTGGCATCAATTTAATTTTTTGGATATTCATCTTTTCAGGAATAACCGAAACTAACGCGAAATCAACTTCATTTTTTATCAAACTCTCAATAACCTTCGTTTTATTCGTTACGTCCAACATCAACTCAATGTTCTGATACTTTTTCAAAAAAGGCGAGAGAAGGTAAGGAATAACATATTTCCCAGTTGATGCCACTGAAATTTTTAACCTTCCCGTTAAATGACCTTTGTAAGCGTTTACCTTATGATTGATTGCATAAACTTCATTTAAAATAGACTCGGCAGCTTCGCCAATCTCTCTTCCAAAATCAGTAATGAATATTTTCTTACCAATAATTTCTGTTAGAGGAATTTCAAATTGTTCTTGGAAATTTTTCAACTGAATAGAAACAGCAGGTTGAGTTAAATGTAATTCCTCAGAAGCTTTAGTAATACTTTCAGTTTGAACAATTTTCAAAAAGATACGAAGTTGATTCAAAGTGTAATTCATAACGTTAGTTTATGTTTTCGATTTCAAATATAAATAAAAATAATACATAGAGAATATTCACCTTTGCCAAAAAATTAAAAAATGTTCCAAGATAGGAGAATTTTAATTGCAACTAATCACGGGAAAGAAACGGTTATATCACCTCTTTTGGAACAACAACTTGGGCTCAAATGTGAATTAGTAGAAAATCTTCCAACAGATAGTTTAGGAACTTTTTCTGGTGAAATAGAACGCTTTAACGATCCATTAACAACCTTGAGAAATAAATGTTTGTTGGGACTGAACGTTTCTGACTGCGATTTGGCTATTGCAAGCGAAGGTTCTTTTGGAGCACATCCAAGTTTGTTTTTTGTTCAAGCGAACGAGGAGTTAGTAATGTTGCTCGATACTAAAAACGACCTTGAAATCATAGGCAAATTTATTTCTACAGAAACGAATTTTGATGCAAAATCAATTTCTTCTTTTCTTGAACTAAAAGATTTCGCCCAAAAAGCACTTTTTCCAAGTCACGGATTGATTTTGCGACCAAGTAAATCAGATTACTCAGAAATCTACAAAGGCCTAAACGATTGGCAACAACTTGAATCAATTTTCAATAAGCTTAATAAAAATCACTCTTCCATTTATGTTGAAACGGATATGCGAGCACTATTCAACCCGACACGAATGAAAAATATCGAACAAGCAACAATAAAATTGATTGAAAAAATTAATTCAAAATGTCCATCGTGTCAAACACCAGGATTTGATTTAACGGATGCTGTTACTGGACTTCCTTGTGAATGGTGTAATCGACCAACTGTATCAACTTTAAAATATATTTCAACTTGTAAAAAATGTTCCTGCCAAAAAGAAACGCTATTTCCACAAGGGAAAGAGTATGAATCCCCAGAATTTTGTAACCACTGTAATCCATAATAAAAATGAAAAATCTAACCTTAATCAACGGAATTTTTACCCCTTCAGAAATGAAAGAAGTGGTTTTAAATATGATTTCAAATAAAATTAATTTTCATCACTTGAAAAACTTACGAAGCCTTGAAAAAGAAGGTGTTGAAGATGAAAATTCCAAAAAACGTTTAATTGAATTACACCAGTTAAAGGCAGAAGTGAATGCGTTAAACTTAGATGAAAATCAACTCGTTACTTTAAAATCAACTATCGAAATTGAACTAGTTGAAATTGAAAGCAATGAATTGTGAATTATGAATGTTGAATGCTTAATTAAACATTAAAAACTAATAATTAAAAATTTAAATGGATATACATCTATTAATCAGCAATTTAACAAACCCAACACTTCTTTTTTTCATTCTTGGAATTATCGCCACATTGATTAAAAGCGATTTGGTCATTCCAGAATCTTCTTTCAAATTCATTTCGCTTTACTTATTGTTTTCAATTGGTTTCAAGGGTGGACAAGAATTACAACACAGCAATTTAGATTTAGAAATTCTCTTTTGCTTGCTGTTCGGAATTTTTATTTCAGCTTTTATTCCTTTCTACACTTTTTTTCTACTCAAACAAAAATTAAGTATTAGTGATGCAGGTGCCATTGCTGCGGCGTATGGTTCTGTGAGTGCGGTTACTTTCGTGAGTGCAGTTTCTTTTTTACAACTTCAAAATATTCAATTCGGCGGACACATGGTTGCTGTGATGGCATTGATGGAATTTCCTGCGATAATTGTTGGAGTGATTTTAATGAAAAAATTCGAGAAATCAGAGGAGTCAAATTTCAGCTTATCCTCCATTGTGAAGCATTCACTTTCTAATGGTAGCGTACTAATGATTATGGGAAGTTTGGTCATTGGAATTATTGCAGATTCAAAACAGGCAGAGGATATCAAACCATTCACCACTGATATTTTCAAAGGATTTCTTGCAATTTTTTTATTAGAAATGGGAATGACAACTGCAAAAAGGTTAGCTTCATTTCGTAAAAATGGGAAATTTGTATTTCTATTTGCTCTAATAATTCCCTTGATAAATGGATGCGTTGTTGCTTATTTAAGTCAATTCATAACCCAAGAAATTGGAAATCGATTTATATTTTCAATTCTAGCAGCAAGCGCTTCGTATATCGCGGTACCAGCAGCAATGCGACTAGCAGCGCCAAAAGCCGATCCAGGATTGTATATTCCAATGGCGTTAGGTGTGACTTTTCCTTTTAATATTACTTTAGGAATGCCAATATATTATTTCATAATTCAAAGTTAAATAATTTAGGTTTACTCTTTTGTAGAGCCATTTTTACGTTATCTTAAAATGATTGGTTAAGGTCTTTTTTTTATATTTGCCATTCTTTTTGCTTGATCAAAAAGAATCAAAAAATCAAGGCTCTGAATTTCTTTTTGTTCGCAAATAATTATTCTACAAATAGTTACAACTCGTAGCGAACAATTTTAACTCCTTTCTGAAAACTGAAATTTTTTAAAATGTTCTTGCAGAAATTTTAAAAATTAACAGTTTCAGTTCAGTAGCTAAAACCTAGAAATTCAAGGCCAATTTTGTTCGCTAGAATTTACAAATTAGCTCTCACTTGGGTTTACTACTATATTTTTAAATTTTATTACCACAACGATTGCGAATACTCAATTAAATTATCAAAAATCACCTTCGTTTCACTTAACTTTGCGGCGATGAATAATAAAACCATTAACGCTGTTGTTATTCTTGGAGTTCTTTCCTTGATAAGCATTTTATTTGTCCAGCTTGTTTGGGTAAGTAAAACAATGGAAATGCAAGCGAAAAATATTGCCATCCAAGAAAAAGAGGACAGTCTAAACTTGAAAGAATTTTCGGAGCAAGCGCATATCGCTTTGACGAATGTTTTGGAAATCATCACCCAAAAAACAGACGATAATTCAGATTTATATGGCGCGGTAAAACAGTTGAGAACCAATCATTTCACCGTTGATATCAATCAAGAATTACAACCTTTTTATTTAGAAACTTTACTAAAGAAAGCTCTTTACAATCAAAATATCCATCAAGATTTCGTTTACGGAATTTACGATTGTTTTACGGACACACTTATTTTTAGTAACCTCATAAAATTCTCTAAAGATTCACTGTATGCTCCTGTAAATGAAAGTATTCCTGGTTTAACGTCAGCAAAATTGCGCTTAAAAAAAGATGGACATTATTTCACTGTCTTCTTTCCTAAAGTGAAGGCCAAATCAATTGAACCTGCTGTTTTTATTTCACCTTGGATTTACATTTCAATAATTGTAGTTTTGGTTTTGGTTTTCTTTGCTTATAGCTTAACAATCATCATCCGTCAAAAACGACTTTCGGAAGTAAAAAACGACTTCATAAACAACATGACGCATGAGCTCAAAACACCGATTTCAACCATTAGTTTATCCAGTGAATTGCTTTTAAGAATGGATGAAGAAAACAACATTGAAAAAGTTCGACGTTACGCTGGAATTATTTACAAAGAAAACAAACGGCTTGAAAATCAAGTAGAACGAGTGTTAAATGTCGCTAAATTAGACAAAGACAAAGTGGTGTTGAACAAAGAAAACTTTAACATTCACGAATTATTAGATGAAGTGAAAGACAATTTTGAGTTCAACCATTCCGAAGCTGGGGGTGAAATTGAATTACAAAAAAATGCAACTAATTTTTGCATTCAAGCTGATCCAGTTCATATTACAAATGTGGTTTATAATTTATTGGATAATGCGGTGAAATATTGCTCCGAAAAACCTAAAATTCAAATTATAACTCGTAATGAAAAGAGTGGTTTATCACTAGAAATCACTGACAATGGGATAGGTATGAAACGTGAACACAGTAAACTGATTTTTGATAAATTTTATCGTGTTCCTACAGGAAATATTCACAATGTAAAAGGCTTCGGACTTGGATTGTATTACGTTAAATTAATTGTTGAAGCTCATCAAGGTAAAATTGACGTAAAAAGCTCCGTTGGAAAAGGGACGACGTTTGTTTTATGGTTTCCTTTGGGGTGAGAATCAGTGATTGAATGAATTTTTGACTGAGTTGTTTAAAGTCAAAATCACTTTTACGATTTTATTAAATACTGAAAAAACGCCTTTTTCTTGTAAAATTTCTAACAATTCATATTTCGCGAAAGAATAATATTTCATAACTTAAAGTAAAAATTAAGGATATGCAGGAGTTATTAAATAATGATTTACAAGCGAAAATATTTACAATCAGAGGAATACAAGTGATGATTGATCGTGATTTGGCTGATTTATACCAAGTTGAAGTCAAGCGGTTAAATGAACAAGTAAAACGAAATATTGAACGATTTCCAGAAAACTTTAGGTTTCAATTAAACAACAAGGAAAAGATTGAACTGGTCGCAATTTGCGACCGGTTTGAAAGTTGGAAACATTCTGGTAATAATCCATTTGTTTTCACTGAGCAAGGTGTTGCAATGTTATCAGCTGTTTTGAGAAGTGAGGTTGCAGTTCATATGAGTATTCAAATTATTAATGCGTTTGTCGAAATGCGTAAAATAATAAACAGAAATTCTGGATTAATTCAAAGAATTGAAGGAGTAGAGCGAAAATTAATCGAGTCTGACCAAAAGTTTGAAAATCTATTTTCAGCTCTTGAAAAAAATCTTTTACCAACACAAGGCGTTTTCTTCGACGGACAAATCTTTGATGCATACGAGTTGATGTCAAGAATTATTCGTTCTGCCAAAAAAGAAATCATTCTTATTGATAATTACATCGACGAATCTGTGTTGGCACATCTGAGTAAACGGACCTCAAACGTGGAGGCAATTATTTACACAAAATCTATTTCAAGAATTTTGCAGTTAGATTTAGAAAGATATAACAATCAATATCCACCAATCAGCATTCGTGAGCTAAGAGATAGCCACGACCGATTTCTCATCATCGACAAAAAAGAACTTTATCACATTGGTGCTTCGCTGAAAGATTTGGGAAAGAAATGGTTTGCGTTCTCGAAATTAGATGAGAAAATGTTGGAATTTGTTTTATCTAAATTACATGAAGATTAATCAGTCAAAGCAGTTTTCCAATTAACAACTTTAATCAATTCCTGTGACGTAAATTCCATTTCACCATCATAAATTAATACACCACCTGTTTCACCTGACAATGCATTGAATTTCTTTAAACCTTTAACGAAATCAGATGAAAATGTTTGAGCAGACTTAATTTCTGTTGCAATTAATTGAGTGGCAGTCTGGATAATTAAATCAATTTCAAGGCCTTTGTTATCTCTCCAAAAATAGAATTGTTGACCAAGGTTTAAATTTGCATTGTTCTTCACAAAGTCCATGATGATCAGATTTTCAACCAAACTTCCTCTAAAATGTGACACCTCAAGTTCACTTTCTTTTTTGATGGAAAGCAGGGAGCATGCCAAACCTGTATCCACAAAGTAAAGTTTTGGTGTTTTAACCAATCGCTTGTTAAAGTTATTGAAGTAAGTAGGGAGCATTTTAATTACGAAGGTTTTTTCTAAAATAGACAACCACGAATCAACTGTTTTAACATCAATCCCGCATTCATTACTCAAGGCACTCCGATTCACAGTTTGACCAACTCTTCCTGCGCACAATCGAAGAAATTTAAAAAACAGCATTGCATTATCAATATTTTTTAGCTGCCTCACATCTCGCTCGACATAAGTGCGCACATACGATTGATACCACAAATCAGGGTTTCTGTTTTTTTGATGAATTTCAGGGTAAAACCCCCTCAACAGTAGCTCATTCAACGTGTACTGTCTAACTTGACTTTGCAATTCCCGATAACTCAGCGGATATAAATCCAACACACCGATTCGACCTGCTAAGGTTTGGCTTACGTTTTCTTGAAGTAAAAGATTGTTGCTACCTGTTAAGATAAATAAACCATCTTCAGTTGTGTTGTCAAGGATTTCTTGTAGGTAATTCAATAATTCAGGCGCACGTTGTACTTCATCCAAAATAGCACCATTCGGAAAGCGGTTCAAAAAAGCTTTTGGATCACTCAATGCTAAATTTCTTTCATCGGGGTTTTCTAGCGAAACATATTTCTTAGCTGGAAACACCATTTTTGCAAGCGTAGTTTTTCCCGATTGCCTGGGCCCAACAAGCATCACCGACCTAAATTGTTGACTATAATAGTGAAGTAAATCGTGAATATTTCTTACAAGCATTTATATTTTTTGGTACAAATGTAGTAATTGATTGGATGATTTGTACTATTTTTTCTTATATTTCAATTAAAAAACAACCAATTTGGTACAACTTTCACGACAGCTTTCTCATCATCGAGCGAAAAGAATTGTACAATATTGGCGCATCGTTAAATTAATCGTTGAAGCCCATCAAGGTAAAATCGATTTAAAAAGCTCCGTTGGAAAAGGGACAACGTTTGTATTGTGGTTTCCATAGGGGTGAGGATTCCTGATTGAATACATTTTTGACTGAGTTGTTTAAGGTTAGAATCATTTTTACGAATTTGTTAAATACCGAAAAAATGCACTTTTTCGTGAAAAATTTCTATTAATTCATATTTCACTAAAGAATAATATTTCATAACTTAAAGTGAAAATTAATCGAGTCTGACCAAAAGTTTGAAAATCTATTTTCAGCTCTTGAAAAAAATCTTTTACCAACAAAAGGTGTTTTCTTCGACGGACAAATCTTTGATGCTTACGAGTTGATGTCAAGAATTATTCGTTCTGCCAAAAAAGAAATCAATCTCATTAACAATTACATCGACGAATCTGTGCTAGCGCATTTAAGTAAACGCATAACAAACGTGGAAGCCACAATTTACACCAAGTCCATTTCAAGAGTTTTGTAGTTAGATTTATACCATCAAACAATTAAAATTCTTAACACAAAAACCTTTTGGTTATAATGCTGACATATTCCTTCTATACTATCAAATACGACATTATGTGACATAGTCGGTATGATTTTGGTTTTTCAGTTTAGGGAACTTAATAACAACGCCCAAAGCACAACACCCCCCAATGAAGCAATTATAATAGGACCAATTTTTCGTTTTTTACCGAGCGTAGTTTCTTTCGCTTTTGTTTTATCCAAAGTTGAATTTGCGATTTTCAAGAAGGTCGTATCTTCTAAGGTCATTGGTCTAAAATTTATATAATAACCAGGATAACCAGTAACAGACGTAGTTGTTTGTTTACCTTTTCTAATAGATTCAAATCTCGGCTCCACAATTATATCGCAATTGCATTTTTTCAATGCTTCTGAAATTACTTGTTGCTGAAATACATCTTGTGTTGATGCTATTGAGGAGGTAATTGACGCTGTAATTTTCTTTTCGTCAACTTTTAAATCAACAATCGTTGGCTTTTGAGTTACTCCTGATGATTTTATATCAACAGATTTTGAAGTACTTGTCTTAAATACTTGACAAGAGCTTAATAGAATTAAGTTAAAAATAATTACTAATACCTTTTTCATTTTTATGATTTTTAAAATTTATTGATTTAATTTTTCCCATTACTGCAACACAATTTTTCTAACTGTCACCGTATTTCCTTGCGCATCTATTAAATGCACAAAATAAAGACCATCACCCGACCAAGTGCTTAGATCAATCGTGAAGAGTTGCTGATTAATGTTACTTTGAAAAACTTGTTGACCTGCATTGTTTTCAATTTTGATACTATAACCGGCCATTGCAATGTAATTTCCATTATCAATCGTAATGAAGTCACTCGCAGGATTTGGATAAATTAAAATTGTGTTTTCGTTGTTTGGCGCTGGTAAACCAAGCGTCGTATTTATTATTAATGTGTCTGTTACTGTTGTTAAAAGTGTATCGTAAACTGTTACTAGACAAGTATCTAAAATATTTATTACCGCTGCATTCGAAGTATCAATGCAATTTCCTGAGGTTGAAAGTACCCTAATTGGTTGGTTATGCTCAGAAAGTTGAACATTGGAAATATTTAAAGTTGCTGTATTTACGCCTGAATAGTTTCCGAAGTTATTCAATGTTTGAAAACCTTGTCCTAAATCACTTTGCCAAACAAAGCTTGGATTTGGATCTGATGTTGAAGCGGTAAATGTTGCTGTACTGCCAGAGTTTAAAGAGTTGGTTTGAGGTGAAATTGTTGTATTAGCACAATTAATAGCGTTATATAAATCAGTTATTTCTTGTGGTGTTAATACGCGATTCCAAATGCCAATATCGTCAATTTTACCAATCCATGGCAAATTATTTGGGGAATCAATGTCTTCTGCGTTACCTATTCTGGTTAAAACGTTATTAGCAACATTATTAAAGTTCAACATTGTAGTAGTCTGGCTAAAGTGAAGAACACCATTAAGATAAGTATCAATTGAAATTCCAGCATTAAATACCCAAGTTATATGATACCAAGTTGATGCCTGCGGGAACCAATTTTGATCATAAAAAGTCTGCATGACACCAGAATTATTAAAAAGATAATTTGATGTACCACTATTTCCTTGATATGCCCTAAATCCAAATAACCACTTTCTATCGTTACTTGGTTGCGACAACTGACCGATGATGGTAGCATCATTATTAGTGGTCGTAAGATTTTCAATAGTACACCACGCACTTACTGAAAACGACCCAGAAACAATATTTTGACTATTTGCGAGGTTTATGACGTTATTGGTTCCTGAAAAATTGTAAGCTCTATTTGAAATGCCCAATCTATCGGTTGTTTGAGTGGCTCCAATCACAGTTCCATCATAGCCATTTCCACTCAAGTCATTTGCATTTCCTGAAAATGGCCACCAGCCAACTAATCCATTCGATGGGACGTAGTTTGGTATTTGACAAATCACATTGCTAATCAATGCGAAATAAAAAATTGAAATCG
>JACCEA010340063.1_pt1 | contig 14976 bp, 19 predicted proteins | sample 7449851 | NCBI WGS metagenome assembly JACCEA01 (sample SAMN15323453, study PRJNA562643) | freshwater metagenome | isolation source: river surface water | place: USA:Blue River Watershed | collected 2017-08-18 | reverse complement strand
TTTCCACCGTGCCCCAGCCTTTCGGCCAAAAACACCCCGGAATCCCTGGGCGCTGAAAACAAAAAGACCCTCCGTTTGGAGGGCCTTAAGACTTCGCTTTGCGCGAAGTAAAATGGAGCAGGCGAAGAGACTCGAAATAATCGACGCAGGCCTGCAACTGCTTCAGGTTGAACGCGCTTACCTCAAGGCGCTTCTTGAGGATGCACCGAATGATGCACCCGAGGGTTCTCAGTGATGCACCAGCGGGTAGAACAATTTCCCACAGTATTTGGAGAACGCCGTAGGCGATTGTCCAGCGTTTATGGAGAACACACCTCCGGGCTTTTTCTGGAAAAAATCCGTGCGCCCAAACGCAGAGTTCGCGTTCGCAGTTTCCCCCGTGGCCCACCCCGTCTTTTGCTACGCGCGGGGACGCGTGACGAACAGGCGCGCGCGTAGGTTTTCGCGGGGCCCTTGGTGCGCAGGTGCTACGGCATCCCTTGCGCTTCCCTCTGTGGGGTGTCGATAGGTGCCGGGTAGGTGCTGAGATCGGCGCAAGGTTCGTTAGGGGGGCTCGCCAAAAACGGGAGCAAGGGCCGGGGCTGGTGGGGTTGCCTAGGCTGGCACGAGAAAACGCGGGAAACGAGACACCCCCTCACGATTAAATGCCTCTGCGTTTGTTCATCTGTGTTTTTAGCCCCGCACAGCGTTCTCTTAAAAAATCTTTCGCCCCTTCCTGAGCCGATGCGCGCGGGAAAGCCCCGTTTTCTCGCTATGTGTAAGCGCCATGCTTACAGTGTAAGAACCTTGCTTATAGACTCTTGCGTATCTTTTCCCTCGGCATTTCTCCCGTTTTCTGCATGGTGCAAGCTCTCACTTCCTCACCATGCAAAACGACAATACTAAGCCCCGCGCCCAGCAACCTATCGACATGCCTGATATGTATCCCTTGAGCCCCGATTTGCTGGGCTTTTTGGCAAAGCTGGAAAGCGCCCATGCTGAGCTTCCCGACCTCACAAACACGCCTAGCCCCGAAGATAGTTACACGAAAACCCCGCGCGAGCCCCGCACCCCTCGTTATCGGGACCGCTCCGAATCAAAAAAGGTAATGGTGACGCTGCCCGCCGAGATCGCGGGAGCCTTTGAAGAGCTTTGCGACGCCGACCGGCGCAAGGTGTGCAACGGGCTCGCATTCCTAGCGCGCCAAGCCGTGCGCATGGGAACGCTTTTCGTTCAAGACGCAGCACGCAAAGCCTGAGCAGATCAAAAGCCCCGCCCTCTCCGCCCTCAGCCTAACCGCTGGGGGCTTTTTGTTTTCCTGCGTTTCAACCCGCCCCGCTACCTTGACCCCACCCCAGCCACGAAAGCCCCGGATTTCCTAGCCCCCTCAGCTTCCCGGCCCCATTCCCGCGCGCCGATAAAGCGACCACAGGAGCCACAAGGCGCAAGCGACCACGAAAGCGACAGCCAAGCCCCGGCCCAGCTTGGAATCTCCGGCCCCGCGTTTCATCGACTGAGGCGACGACGAGCAACACCAAGCAAGAGCAAGTAAGACCACGCGTGCCCACACCCGCGATTACGTGTTCGTAGCCACAAGTTGGAAAAATCCCTCGAAGCGGTCTCCACCAGAATTTTTGAACCTCCGAAACACCCACCAATTTTCCTGCGAGGACTCATTAGCTAGCAATGAACAGACACAAAAAGTGCAGACCATGTAGGGCGTCCTTGATTCGTTCTTCAGCTTTTCTCTTGGTTGGCTTCACCACCACGGAGAAGAGAATCAATCACGGAGTCCTCTAAGAATACCTTGGGCCTCTTGAGCTGACTTCGAGAGATCGGAGCGACTACTCGATGAACCCAACCTGCGATTGAACGACCGTCATCGTGAGCCAAGGCAGCCAGCTCAGCTTTGAGTCGGATAGGAATGGTGAATGTCAGAGTGCTTTCCTCCTCGGGTTTGCTGAACAGAGACCTCTTTCGGCTGTGCGTTCTCGGAAAAGGAGAACGTCGGGGCGACGCTGAAGGAGCCGGCGTGTTCTCGGGATTGCTGGGCGTGCTCATGAGTTTGCTCGGTAGTGCTCCAACGCTTGGTCAACCAATGTCGCCATCTCTTCGGATGGTCTGTCTGGAAGTCGGATAGCCTCGGCGATGCTCGGGAGCAGCGCACGGCTCAGGGTCTCTTCGAGTGTCAGACGGTTTCTCGCGGACAGCTTCAGGATGTGTTCGGAGAACTCCGGTGACGCACAGATCGCGAAGCCATGTCGCTCTTCATCGCGAATGATCGTTAGCATGGGTGGAACGGCGACACGCGCACAAATGCACGGCACTAAGTCAATCTTAAATCATTCCCTTATAGTTGCTTAACGTTGCTTGCACTTGCTTACAGCCTCGGCATTACACGGGGCCGAATACCGGGTAGGGGCTGAGCAAACGCGACGCGGCAACCCCTCCGTATTCAACTTTCAAGGACTAACTGTCCGCACCGTGCAGATCGACGGGCGAGCCTTGGTTCGTAGCCAAGGATTGCGCCGAGTGTTTGGGGCTAAACGGAGCCCAGCGCGGCATGGGAATCTATCTCACCCGCCTGCAAGAGCACGAAAAGATTACCGCTAAGCTGACTAGCGGTAAACGTGGAAATCCCGATGCCCTGTGTGTCTCTGAATCTGGTCTCTACAAGCTCATCATGCGCTCGGACAAACCCGAGGCGCGGAAGCTCCGCTAATACGTGGCTTATATCCTGATGTGGAACCGCTTGAGCGACTTTTTCACAAACCAACCCCGCCTTTATGATAAACCCGGCTCCATCGGCTGGGTTCGGGAAGCAGCCTGAAGTGACCGGAATCGGAACAGCCTTCTGCCAAACTTTGGCAGACCTGGGACCGGCTTCAACCGGCCTCAGCCGGCTCAATTCCCCAGCGTATATGATAAACGCCTCCCGTAGGCGCTCACCCCAACACCACACAACGACCCGTGAAAAACTTACCGCCGCTTGAGGCCGAGAAGGTTCGCCTCAACCCGCCAGCAAACATGAACCTTCAGGAGGCCGCCGCTTATGTCGGCGTCCACGTCGATACTCTTTGGGAAGCCAAGAACAAGCGCCTCGTCCGCTGCGCGCGCGTTGGCCGACGCATCATCTTCCAGCGAGTCGAGCTTGATCGCTGGCTCTCCAATTCAGCCGAGAGCGCCTGAGCACAGCAGCCCGGCTTTTCTGAGGGGGTCCACGAAAAACGTGAAAACGAACGCCAGCCTATACCTACCCACAGGCCGACGCCCAACGGCCCCTAATTTTGAAACAGTAAACACAAAGAACCCATGTCCGAACCCATCGCCCCTGCTGAGGAACCCGCGCCCGGCATCAATCCCGTCGCCGAGCTTCCTGCCACGCCACCCGAAGCCGACTATAACCCCGAGACCGAGTTCGCTCCACAGCCTGAGCCGACTCCCGAGCCCGAGAATCAACCCGAGCTAACCGAAGAGGCCCCGCAGCCCGACGCGCCGACGCCTCCGCCCTCGCTCGACCTTGGCAAGTTCACCGTCGAGTTCACCACGCAAGGCCGGCTGTCTGAGCAGTCCTACACGGAACTTGCGGAACGCCACGGTCTCTCCCGTGACGTTGTGGACGCCTACATTGACGGCGTGCAGATGCGCACCGAGGCGTTCGCCAAAACCATCTACGACGCAGCCGGAGGCATCGAAAAGTATCAGGCGCTCGAACGCTGGGCACTCGACAACCTTCCCGAAGACGAGATCGAGCCCATCGCTGCCGCCCTTCGGTCGGGCCAGGCGTCACACGCGGCACTCGCCGTGCGCGGACTCATGGCTCGCTACGAAGCCGAGAACGGCAGAGAGCCAACCTTGATTGCTGGCGGCGCGCCCGAAGGTCGCATGGGACCGTTCCGCTCTACGGCTGAGGTCGTGGCTGCCATGAGCGACCCGCGCTACGCCGTGGACGAGGACTACCGCAAGGAGGTCGAGAAGCGCCTCTCCATCTCGAACGTAATTTGAGCCCGCTATGTCCAACTTTCAAAGTTACCAGCACCCCATCACGCCCTCTGCCGCTCAAGTCGCCCACGAAGCGGCAGCCCTGAGCCGAGGCTCGCAAAATCCCGTTCGAGACCACTCGGACAGCTACGCCTCACACCAGACCATGCAGCCCCCTGAGCCGACTCGGAGGATTGATTGGTCAAACGGCGGCGTGACCCGTTATCAGCACATGCGCGACTACACCACGCAGGGAGAGCCGGAAGTCGAAGGCATCTCCACGAGCGACGATGAGCTGCGCGCTAGTGGTCAGGAAGTCACAACCGGCTACGGCGATGAGCGCGGCGTCGGAGACCCAAATGCGGGCGAGAAGATCGACCTTTCCAACGTGGACACGGGTGAACTCGCGAACCGAGTCGCTTCTGACGGCGGTCTCTCCATCCGCGAACTCATCACCCTGCAAGACGCTGGTATCCCCGAAGAGTTCTCCTCTGAGGTGGCCGACGTCATCGCGGGTCGTGAGTCGCGAGAGATCGTCGAGGCCCCTCCGCAATTCACGCCGTTCATAGACGAATACTGGCGCACCGGCACGGTCTCCGAAGCATCCCTTCAGCGCCTCGAAGGGCTGGGCGTCTCGCGTTTGGTCGTTCAGCGAATGATCGCCGGGCGCGCCAAGATCGAGGAGCGCCGGAAATACTGAGCCATGTCTAGGTCAGCCCCGAACCCACGGCTCTTCTCTGGCTACTCCCCCTTGGCTCCGACGCCGGAAACAACGCGCGACGACCTCCCCAAGCCCTCACCCGAGGACTTAGCACGGCGCGCGCTCGAAGACGCCGAAGTCGCGAGGGCGACAGCGGCAGCCAAGGCCAAGCTCCCCATCAAGGCGTTCACGTTCTTCAACGCGAAAGCCCAACTCAAAATCGAGGTCTTCGCGCGCTCTGAAGAAGACGCGCTCACGACCCTCCGCGCCAACGTCACCAACTATCCGGCGTCGGCGTGGAGATGCATACCCACCCCATGAATGCCTACTGCAACGTCTATTTCTTAGCCATCGACCACACCCGGCTAACCCAAGGCGATGAGACCGTGAGTCTCTACGCTTCAGATCAACACCCGGACCTCAAAGACCAACTCGTGAAGTCCACATTCTACACCGGTCCGGCTGACAGAATCATCCCGACTCCTGAACCCACGCCCCCTTCCGAATGAAATCCTTTCTCCGCACCCTCTTCTCCGCCCGCTGGTTCGTCTTCAAGTTCGGCCCGAACACGACCCACGGCGCGCTCAATATCAGCCCCAGCAAGGCTCTGTCCGAGATCAAGCGGCGCAGGCTGCCTGCCTCGGCTGTCTCCGCCACCCCCGAGCGCGACCACGCCGCCGAGTTGCGCGCTAATTTCCACCTCGGGGCTCAACGCGCCGGAGCCTTCAACGCTGACGAGATGATCGCTGGCAAAGCTGAGTTCCTGAAGCAGGGGCTCCGAGAGGGCTCTGTGAAGTTCGCCACTAAGATCGCATGAAGTTCCTCTCTTTCTTAGACCCCTTCTATCTACAAAAACGCTGCACGTTCTATTGCGAGCCGACGACCCTCGCCATTGCAGCAATCGCGCTTTCCGCCGCTGGGACTGGCGCTACTCTCGTCGGGCAGCGCCAAGCCGCCAAAGCTCAGGCCGGCTACCAGCAGGAACTCGCTAAATCGACCAACGAGGCTGCACGCGTCCAAGCTGAGCAAGTCCGCGACCAGCAAGCGCAGAGCGCCGAGGCAGCCGGGCGAGAGGTGCAAAAGGCTTCGATTGCGTCTCGTCAGGCACAGTCCACGGCTACCGTCTCAGCCGGCGAGGGCGGCGTCACTGGCAACTCCGTCGATGCGCTCCTCCGCGACTTCCGCACACAGGAAGGCATCTACAAGGAAGCTGTCACTCGCCAGCAGCAGCTCACCAACTTTGGTGCAGGTCAGCAGATCGACGCCATCCGCGCCGGAGCCAAAGCCGGAAACCTTCAGATGAACGCGCCCATCGCGCAGCCGAACTATCTCGCCGCCGCGCTCAGCTTCGGCGCTCAGGCCGCAGGCACCTACGCCATCGCCAAGCGCGACAGCACCGGCACCCAAAAGAGCTAATCACCTCAACCTCACGCCCCCATGAAAAGTGCAGATCATAGGGGCGTGGGTTTGTCGTGTCCGACTCCCAGTTTCCTCAAGCCCCACAACCTCGACCTTCTCACGGTCCTTGCTGCGGGGGTAGATCGAAAATGGAGCCGAAAGACCTGTCAGGGTAAGCTAGCCTACGTCGTCCACACGCTCTGTTTTCTTCGCCTCACCCGTGGTGCCACTCCGTCAGACTTCGTTCCCATCTCAAGCCGTGTCCTCGCAAGTGTCATCGGCACGCGCTACGCCGCAGAGGCGCTGCGTGTTCTCATAGCTTCGGGCGTCATCGAAACTGACAGGTGCCACGTCCCCGGCTTCAAGTCTCGTGGATACCGATTCACCGCCACTTATCGGACGCCCACCGCTTCTACTACCCCGGCCCCGAAGGTTTGTCGTCGGGATGCGAAGACCCGAACTCGGCGCATCGTTCAAGCGGTCGGCGAAGACCCCGACCACCGCTTCATCTTTGAATGTCTCGGGGCACTATCCTTTCCGCCCAGCGTTCGAGAACAGATAGCGACCTGTCTCCCAACAACCGAGACTGAACTACTGGACCTCTTCATCGAAGACATCCAACAGCGACGCTTCTCGTTTGTCGTCGGGCGGAAGACCGGGCGGGTGACGCACACGGCATCTCTAATGCCCAAGGCTCTTCGCCGGTTCGTTTTACTCGACGGGGAGCCGTGCGCCGAGGTGGACCTGAAAAGTGCCCAGCCGCTTCTGCTTCTTTCGGCATACCCCTCCGCCTGTCTTGAAAAGGAGTTCTACGCGAAGGCTGTCACCACGGGACGACTCTACGAGCTTATCAACGAGCGCGCCGGAAAATCCTACGGCACCTCCGACGAAGACAGAGACCGGTTGAAGCGCGCATTCCTCTCCCAAGTGCTGTCGGGGAAGAGGCACTACACGGGCAAGCTCAAGGCTGCCTTCGCAGACCTCTTCCCTGAGCTGGCTCGAATCGTGGAGCGCGCGAAGCAGCCCGACCACGCAGCGATCACCAACCGACTCATGCGCCTTGAGTCTGAGCTGGTTGTTCATCGGGTCGTTTCGCGGCTTCGGTCTGACTACCCCGGACTCAAAACCATCACTATTCACGACGCCATCCTCTGCGCTGCCAAAGACGCCGAGACCATCGCAAGCGTCCTCAAGGACGAGACCCAGCGCCTCCTCGGCGTAGTTCCCGCCGTCAGCATCACCAAACACACCACCTAACCCATGCCTCCCTCTACCCCCACCCACGTTCCGCTCGTCTGGAACTGCCCCAAAGAAGTCGCCGATGTCCTCCTCCATCTCGCCGACACCTTCAACGTGCCCATCGAAACCGTCGTCAGCCTGTTCATCAGCGGCGGAGCCGAGGACACGGTGAAACGCCTCGAACAGTTCAGCTCCCCTTCTCCCCATGCCTAAGCGCGTTCAAGTCCAAGAACCCCTTTCTAACACGCCCAGCCTTTCTCCCGTCTCTCGCCCCATCGGGGTCGGGGCTGGGGCGCGTCCCGCCGCTCGGCTACAAGACAGCGGCATCTATCAACTCGCCGACGCCCTCGGAGAGTGGCAGCCGGTGCTCCGTCAGATGATCGCCGATAAGCGCGCCGAGGAGCAGAAGAGCGCGCTCACCCAAGGCGAGCTGAAGGCAGCCGAGTTGTCCGCTCAGGAGCGCATGTCGGCACTCAACGGCAAGCTGAAGCAGTTCGTGGACGACGGAACCGTGTCCAAGGCACAACTCCCGTTCTTCCAGACAGGCTTTGCTCGCCGCACCGGACGCGACCTCGCTCTCACCGAGCTTCAGCCCGCACTCGATGAAGCCTACAAGAGCACCACCACGGTCAACGGACGCGTGGACCCCGAGCAGGTCATCAATGACACTCTGAAGTCCTTCCGAGATCGCCTACCGCAGGGCGACATCTACGCCGCCGAAGGCTTCGATGAGGTCGCTGGTCAAATCGCTCAGAACTTCCGCCAGCGTTCCAACTCCGACTACCGGAAGAACTACGAGGTCGCCGCCGAGACCAAGATCGCGAACGAGGGTATCGACCTGCTTCAACAGCACGTCCTCTCCGACGACATCGACGGCAAGCCCAAGACGCTCGACGCGTTCCGCGCTTACTTCACCAACCTGAAGGAGACCGAGCTGCCCAAGGCCGAGACCGCTCCCTTCGTCGTCAAGAACGTCGTGTCCCCGATGGTCGAAGACCTTGTGGCGCGCGGCGACTTCGACGGAGCCGAAGAGTTGGTCGAGACGATGGAGCAGTTCGACGTGACCGGCCAAGGTGGGCTCCTCGGTAACATGAGCGCCACCAAGGGTGCCCTCGCTCAGATGAAACTTCAGATCGCCGAGCGCCGCCGAGGTGCCGACGAATACAACGACTTCGCCAAGAAGGACCGCATGGAGACGTTGACCGGCTCCCGAGACGCGAAGGCGCTCTTGGTCGAGCTGGGAGACGCGCCCCTCTCCGCTGTGGTAAAACGTCAGAAGCTCGCCGAGTATCGCGAAGCCAACAAGGACAAGCCCAGCGCCGTCGCCGCGTTCGCTGACTATCTCGATGAAGCCTACCGCAAGGGCGTTCCCGAGGACGACGCGGAGACAGTCGTGAACATCTCGCGCCTGTCCGAGAGCACCGACCCCACGGTTCTCGATTCCGCCCTCGCCGCCATCGAGACGGCAGACTCGGCGCGCACCCTTAGTCCGGCCACCAAGCTCAAGCTCGAAGATCGCATCAACAAGTCCCGCGCCCTCGTTGGCCTTATCGCCGAGGAGGACGTGCGCCTCGCTGAACGGACTATCTACCGCACGGAGATTGATGACTACACTGGAAAAATCATCCCCGCGTTTTCGTCTGGCTCGCTGTATTCACAAGACCCCGAGAACCCAAACGGCGGGGGCTTAACAGGGGAGCAACGCCTCGCTCATCGGCAGTCCACCATGCAATTCTACCGGGACACGCTGGCGACGAAACTGCGCGCAGGTGCGTTCCCGAATCTCGAAGCCGCGCAGGCCGCGCTTCCTCAACTCCGCGCACAGTCGCTTACCGAGGCAATCGACTTTGCCGACAAGCTCACCGCCTCGTTTCTTCCCAAGCCCACCGAAGCCCAGCCCGGTGCGGCTCCCACCAAGCCCGGTCAGAAGCCTCAGAAAGCTGAGGGGGGTAAGCCAAACACGCCTGACCCGCTTCAGGGCGTAGTCTCGGCCACCCCCACGCCGGACAAAGCTACCAACGACCGACGCCGCGCTGCGTTTCTCTCGTTCTTTTCCGAGCCCACCACAGGCGGGAAGTGGAACGTCTCGGATGCCGCGCTATCCGGTCAGATTCCGATTCTCACCAGCGACCCCGGCGATGGTCCGCTTACTCCGCTGCGGCGCACCACCACCGCCGAGGACAAGGCAAACATGGAAGCGATAAAGCCGGTGCTCATCTACAAGGCGGTCAAGACCGACTACCTCGGCCTCCGCAAGTATCGCGAGCGTGGCTCCGACCTCGGCGACCCGAACTACATCAAGCGCCTCCGCGAGTTCGCCACCAACCTCAAGACGTATGGAGGAGCTGAATACCTCTCCCCCGAGCAGATGACCGACCTCGGTCTCAACCCCGCAGCCTTCCCCACCGTGGGCACCAAGGCCGAACTCATCAAGTAACCCATGTCGTCCGAAAGCCGCTAACCGCTACGCGAATGAGTGTGTTTCAATTTGAACGTGCCAACCACCGCACCACACTCGTTTCGACCCACATGTCCCTCGCTCTTACCGCCCATCTCTTCCAGTGTTATGGAGCATTCAGCGACCGGCGCATTAAGAAAGTCTCGAAGGGCAAACGATTCATCGGCGACACCCGTGCGAACGGGGGAATCGCCTCTGACGGTAGCCTCTTCGGGTGGTTCTGCGGTATCATGGTCGAAGTCGAATCCGATGAGAAGGTCACGGTAACCCTTTCTGGCAGCATCCCAACATCGTCTGCGGTAGATCGGCTCTACGCCCTTCTTGGTGCGCTTCCGAATGACCAGCCGTTCAACCTGTCGATTAAGCCAACTGACATTTCGACGCTCAAGCAGCTTGCCGAGGAGATAGAAAAAATCGTCGCTCCCGGATGCCGTTACAAGGAGGCGGGATACAAATATATGTGTCCACGAACGGCTGATTCGCTGCGCGTCCTCGCAGGCTATCTGGAAACCTTTTGGGCAAAGCCGCAGCCTCCGGATCAGCTTCAGACCAGCTTGCTATAAAAAGAAAGCCGCCCCGTGTTGCGGAGCGGCTGACTCGATTCAGAGGAGGCGGATACGCTCCTCGGTTCCGTCTTTGTGTCTGAAGATCAGGACACCTCCCTGCTCGTTGTGCTCAGTGACGAGATCGAACAGGGTGACCGCGCGGCGGATTACGTCGGTCATGGAGCTTGCGCCGGTCCGCTTTTGGACGAGTTCAAGCTGGCCTTTGGCCTTCGAGTCGATGTCGAGGCTGAGGCGGGTCCGCTTCTCCGCGCCTTGGTCCGGCACGGGGGCGGCTATAGTAGAAGATGAGTGCACAGGCTATGAAGCAGGCGGCGGTGACCACATGGACCAGCAACGGCGCTCTGCATATTGCGAGGATCGCGAACGTGAACATCGCCGCGCCAAAACACGCGGTTGTAACGCGCATGTGGGGAGGGACGGTTGAATCACGGGATACCTCTGTGATGCCTCGGTAGGCTTCGCCAATTTGGGCGAAGCGGTCTTGGAGACGGATTTTAGGTTCGGACGGCGGGAGGTCAGGTAGTGAAGACATGGGCTGCGGTCTTTCCGCTCGCGCGGTAAGACCGGCAGCGAGCTCCACTACGAAGGAACAATGGAGTGGAACTCATTGGTCGATTTCGTCGGTAGGGTTCGCTTCCGGCGGAAGTGAGGCTGCTGCGCAAATGCAGTTTCATCGGATTCGGTATTAGGGCGCAGCTTTTGCCTTCAGCTAGAAGGTTGGGTTGTAGTGAGAACGTGGCGTCCTTCGATATAGGAACCCACGGGGTGGCAGTAGCCATGATGCTGTTTTTTTAGAACCTAACATATGCTCTGCCTCCAGAGTAGCCCAACCGGCCCGTGCGGGAGAACTCGCGAACGGTGTGGTTGCGGCGGCAGGGAAGTGCCGCATGTAAAACATCTGATTTGTGTGCATAAAGTGGTTGTCCCGCAGGGAAGCAGGGCCACGTCCGAAACAATGCCTCCACACATCCACACGTCAAGCGTCAATTTCCCACATAAAATGTGGGTAAAGAAACTCCAGCGGTAACGAAAAAACATATTGCATCTACATTAAGTTTCGTTCTCGGTAGATCCACATCCCAATATGACCATTCTTGAGGAGTGCACTTCGGAGCTGACGGAACATAACCAACGCGGATTCGCATGGGCGCTACGGGCGGCCTATTTCCAAGCGGAACGGGACACTTCTTCCGAGCGTAACCCCTCTTTTGAAACCCCCGTTCGCCCCAACATTCGCGGCTCGGTTCGCTGGGCACACGTCATGGCTTTGCTTCAGATAGCCTGTGACACAGGGCGCATTAAGGGCTTCGAGGCCATCTGGCGCTCAACTGGCGGGAACTCTCCTACTAATCAGGTCTTAGAACTGCGTGGCTCCAAATGCTCCATCACCGCGGCGCACGTCAGCGACCTGAAGAAATCTCCGAGAGACGCGGCGTTCCGTCGCGAGGCTAGCGGCATAAACCAACTTCTTTTGGTTGGGGACGGGTTCGAGGAACCTGCGGCCCAACTGCCTGAGGAGCATGTTCACCTCGTTCTGGTCCACGGAGGCAACGAGTTCGATTTCGCTGAAATTCGCTGTTACCACACCGACGAAAATGGAAAGAACGAATACACTGTCGTTGCTTCCAACATCGAGCGGTGGGGCGATAACGAAGACGGTGGCGGTCTGTTCGCGCCCGACCAAGAGCCTATCGCGCCGGCCCCAGTTGAGCTTCGCCCTGCGGCTACTCGCACTGGAACAGTAGGAAAATAAACGGAGGCTTAAATGGCTGACGTTATCGCAGCGCGCATCTCTCAGATGCGCGTCCTAAGTGGCTTGAGCAAAGCTGACCTCGCTCGGCGGTTAGAGGTCTCCCCTTCCGCTGTTTCTCAGTGGGAATCCGGTGACAAGCATCCGGAGCTAGAAAAGCTGCTAAGCATCAGCAACGCGCTTGGTGTTGCCCCATCCGTGCTCCAAGCCCCGGTCGCTGGCCCGTTGAAGATTTCCGGGCCGGTGAGTTTCCGAGCCAAAGCAGCGGCGGCAAAAACACGCGCAGCCCAAGAACGGGCGCAAACCCTCGCCGCCCTCACGGCGGAAGCCTACACGGAGGTCACGCGGCACGTTCAGCTTCCCGGCGTCTCGCTCCCGGACCTCAGCACGCGTTCTGGACGCACCGCCGCAGAGTTAGCAGATGAAACACGAGCAAGCTGGGGACTCGGAACCCGTCCTATTTTAAGGCTTGCTGAGTTGCTTGAGAGCAAAGGCATCCTGCTGGCCGAAGTTCAATTCGGCGACCTACGCTTCGACGCGTTCTCCTGTCGTGTGGACGGCTTTGCATTCATCTTCCTTGGCAGTGAAAAAGGAGACCGCGCGCGCCGTAGATTCGACGCCGCCCACGAGCTTGGGCATCTCATCTTACACCGTCATCTGACGCAGGCGGATTTTGACTCACCCGAAGTCTTCCGCCGCGCTGAAGACGAAGCCAACGCGTTCGCTTCCTCGTTCCTCCTGCCAAGAGAAAGTTTTCTTGAAGACCTTCAGCGCCTCGGAGTCGTGACACTCGGCGGGCTATTACGGCTGAAAGCACGCTGGGGAGTGTCTGCCCAAGCAATGATTCGCCGTGCGCGCGATTTGGGGTTCATCAACGAGGCACACTACACGAACCTTTGCAGAGCAGTGGCCATGCGAAAGTGGCGCGGAGCGCGCCAAGAACCCGGAGACGAGTATATCCCGGAACTGACTCCCAGTGTCGGCGCGCGCGCTATCAAACTCCTGCACGAAAGCGGCACGCTCAGCAAATGGGCGCTCAGAGACCAACTACCCTTACCCACGCTGATTTGGCACGCGGTGGGAGGTGCAGAGGCTATTGAACCGCGTCCTGCTGGAAATGTAATCCCATTTCCACTACAGGTTGAACCTCTGGCATTCTAAGCGGCGCTCCGCTTCTTGCGCAGTGACGATCAACCAATTTAACCCAAGTGAGCCACCCTTTAGCCGGGGTGGCCCTTTTCTTTTATACGGCCCATCCGGAATGTCTGGATGCGCTTCTCTCACTTCTAACCTGAGCGGCGGGCAACAGAGCCACAGCCGCGTCCTCAAATCTCACTCTCTATGCCTGACACTCTCTTGGAGTCGGTGCGACTCCTCACACTCAAAGAAGCTGCCGACCGCCTCGCTATCTCCAAGCGTTCTCTCGAACGCGAAATTGCCAGCGGTCGCTTTCCCAAACCAGTCAAAATCGGTGGTCGCTGCGTCCGAATCAGCGTGGACACGCTACGCAACTACATCGCCACGCTGTCGGGAGGCGTGACCGCATGAAGGCATTCCTCTTTCAACCGACGCGCCACGGGAAGAAATCCCAGTTGTGGTCTGCGCGGGTCCGCCTCGGCGCGTGGCTCAAAGATCGCACGTTCCATTTCCACGTGAGCGACAAGCGTGTCGCTGCCCAAAAGCTGGAGAAGCTCTGTCAGGAACTCGAACGGGAGGATGCTGGAATCATCGCCCCGAAGATCATGCGGGACGCCGCGCAGAAGCCGATTGCTGAGCATTTGGCGGCTTTTCTAGCCGACCACAGGGCAAAGGGGCGGGCAGAGAACACGCTCACGAAATACGAGAACTGCATCCCCCTCCTCTGCAAACGGTGCTCTTGGGTGATGGTGCGCGACATCACGGCGCAATCTTTCGTTGCTTGGAGAACTCAGAGCGGGCTCCGTCCGAAGACCCTCAACGACCTTCTCGGCGTCATGTCGTGCTTCCTCCATTGGATGGAGCGGCAACAGTTGATCCTCGCGAATCCGTTGAAGCACGTCGGGCGCGTAGCGAATCACTCACCACGGGAGTTTCGCCGTGCCCTCGCTCCCGCCGATGCGCAAAGGCTGTTGGACGTGTCACCCGCCGACCGCGCGACAGTGTATCTGATGATGCTCTACACCGGTCTGCGTTCTGCGGAACTGAAGGGGCTGAAGTGGGAGCACATCGAGTTGAACGGCGCGGAACCATGCGTGCGTGTTCCCTCCTCCATCGCGAAGAATCGAAAGTCGAAGCCGATTAGCCTCCGCCCCGAGCTGGTCGAAGCGTTGGTTCGGTTCCGCCCTGCGTTGGCCCAGCCCTCCGAGTTGGCGTTTCAAGGTAAAGTCCCACGCGTCCCGACCTTCAAAAAAGACCTGAAGGCGGCGGGCATTCCATTTGAGGACGAGAGCGGGCGGCGTGTCGATCTACACGCCCTACGGAAAACCTTCGGCACGATGCTAGCCGTCAACGGCACACCGCTGCGCGTCGCGATGGAGCTAATGCGCCACAGCGAGAGCAAGCTCACCGAGAAGGTTTACACCGACGCTTCGCACCTTCCGCTGCGTCCTGCGATGCAAGGCCTGCCGTCGTTGGCGGTGATGAAACACGATGCACCTGATGATGCACCTGCGGGGGCCGCTTTGAGTCCCTATGTGTCGGTCACTGTCATCAACGGTCAAACCAACGAGAGAGTGGAAGTCTCTCACACTGACGCGCTAGGACATAAAAAAGCGCCCGGTGTCGTTCCCGGACGCTTTCTTAAAATGGAGCAGGCGAAGAGACTCGAACTCTCGACGTCCACCTTGGCAAGGTGGTGCTCTACCAACTGAGCTACGCCTGCATGACTAACTGAGGGAGACGGAGCAAAGAGGCTCGCGCGTTACCG
>JACCEA012327138.1_pt1 | contig 14981 bp, 12 predicted proteins | sample 7449851 | NCBI WGS metagenome assembly JACCEA01 (sample SAMN15323453, study PRJNA562643) | freshwater metagenome | isolation source: river surface water | place: USA:Blue River Watershed | collected 2017-08-18 | reverse complement strand
CGTGGGGTATCTAGATTTGGATTTACTCACCCAAGAAAACAAGAAGTAGTAGAAGTTAGAATAATCCTGGAAAGTATACTGCGGTAAATGAATGCATAGGGAACGGTTCTCGTTCATAGTCTATCATTGACAAGTTAGCCGTAACAGTACTAGAGTTGTATGTAATATCATTTATGTAAAACCCGCTAAAGCTAGCCTCTACCGTATTTGGCGACTTTGATAGCACTAACTCCATCATTATTTTTGGAGGTTTACCAAGATTTCTAATAATTGGTATTAGGTGCTGGGTTACATCATGCAGTGTTAAACTACAACGAGGCGCTTGTGCCTCTTCTTCACTTGGTAAGCTGATTTCCATTGGCAAGAATAAGAACTCATTGCCTCTACTAGTAACACCATAGAATACTTCATCTGGCGTTTCAGGATAATCTACCGAAAGTCTACCAGTATAGTTATCTGCTAGCCTTACTAGTACTTCGGAAGAATGTTCTGGGTCTAGCGGGTCATAGTCAGGGTCGTATACTGTTAGTAAAAATATTAAGTCGCTATCTGCATCGGGCGAAAAGACTGCGCGAATAGCGTCTAAAGACATGGTAGTTAGTCTACTCATGGTAGTATCTCCATTTGTAAACTAACTGTCCAATAGCCAGGTGCTAGATAGGTTAAGCTATAAAATCCACCATCACTTTGAGGGATTATTCTAACTTCTACTACTTCTTGTTTTCTTGGGTGAGTAAATCCAAATCTAGATACCCCACGTATATAGTTTGGTCCAAGTACAAACGTTTCTAGCGTTTGTACTTGTGAGTCAGTCATAATAAAACTAAGTTGCATAGTTTGTGGTTTCTTACCACGATATCTACGCTTTGCAATGCCTTGATCCATGGCGGTGCTAACTACACTAGCACCGCCTGTTTCGGTAAAGCCTTTTTGAGGAACTTGCGGTAGTGTACCAGGCCATACATAGTTATACGCCATTGTTATCTCCTAATAAGTTTAGGCTGAATACCAAAAGTATTTCTAATAGCCCTCTGTGGTCCACTGCCGCTGCGAGATATTTCACCTGCTGTCATATCGCCCACAGTTACTTCTATGCGTCTATTACCGCGACTATCTACAGTTTCAGTTGCTGTTGCTTTATCGTTTCCGTAATTATTTACAACTACTTCTGTTTTCTGAGCATTAGCACGAACACCAAGATTACCGTTGCCATCGCGCTTTAGGGGCATAATAGCTTCAGGACCAGCTTCACCCATAAGACCTGTACCTTTTGCAAACTTAAATAGTGTAGGGCTATCTACTATACCATTAGTAAATGTTCCGCCTTTGGCAAACATTTTTACGCCGGCATCATAGACACCACCTTTAGCATTTACAGCCCCTTCTACGGAAATAACATCTGAAGATACTGCACCTGCAGCTCCTTGACTGGCGAATGGGCTTAGGAAGTTCATTAAACCAGGTCTCATGGCTTGATATAGCGCAGTAGTTTGTAGTCTTAGCTCATACCTTGCTAAATCACTAAGCATACTGTTTATTAAGTCTTTGTAATTAAGTTTACCTGTAGTTACAAAATTTACGATAGCGTCAGCCATTCCGTCAAAAGTTTTCTGGAATATATCTCCATAGGCTCTTTGACGATCTGTTAAACTCTCGGTTAAAGCTTTAGTTCGTAGTTTTAAATCGTATAAAGACTTTTCATTAGATATACTAGTATTATAGTAAGTGTCTGTTGCATTTTTAAGGTTAGTTAGTCTCTCTAACTCCTTAGGATCACCCTCCGGACCTAGGTCAACCATTTTCTTTTGTAAAGCGTCTAATTCTTGATTTCTAGATTTATTTAGTTCAAATATTCTTCTATCTAAATCAGCTTGTAGCTGTTTAGTAGTTAATACTTTTGATTCATCTAAGTATTGCTGCTCAGACAGCATACCTTGCTCACGCTTCGCTTGTAGGTAGGATAACTCTTCAGCTAAAATATTCTGTGATTGATTCATAGAAAGCTCGGCATTTTTTAACCTAAAAGCTTCTAAATCAGCTGCGTGCTCCATATCTAGTACTATTGCTTTAATACTTTGTGCTCGTGCTAGCTCTAACTCTAATGTTTTCGCAGTAGTATCTCTATTACCTTGATTAACTGTTAGCTCTCTAGAGGATAGATTTACGGCATCATTACCTAACTTAATTAATTGTTTTCTATTTTCTACTGATAAGGTCTTACTTTGAGCGGCTTGTTCAGCTATTGATTGACCTACTGCCATTCCCTGCATTGGGCCTAAATCAGATATTACTCCTGCACGTTGAGTTTCTTGAGCTTGTCTACGAGCTCTCTCAGCTTCTTGGGCTAGAGGTGATAGTCCTTGGAACTCTACTGAAGCATAGAAAGCTTTGTTTTGAGCAGCTAGACTATCTAGCTCCTGCTGTAAAACTACCTTGGCTTGAGCATAGCCGGCCTCTATTTCCTTAACTATACCGCCCATTACAATGCTTTGTTGCTGGGCATTCAGTCCTGCTATTTGTGATCGGTAACCAACTTGGTTAGCTATTATACGCGCTGCCTCCGGCGATACTACTTCTCCGTCCTTACCAAGAGTCATGTCACCACGTAAGGCACGTCTTTGTTGCTCTAAAGGCTTCTTTTCTTCAAGTAGTTTTTCTCTTGCTGTATCGCTGGTAGCTGTTTTTAGTTTTTCATCTAGCGCAATTTCTTCACGACTTATTCTGTCCAAGGTAATTGCGTTAACAAGATTTCTCATTTCAGTTATTTCTTGTTTTCGCAGATCTATCACTTGTACGTCTAGTTTAGTTTGAAATGCTACACTTTCTGGCGTTTTCGGTAATGCAGAAACTAAAGTCTTTGCTACGTCTATGTTAGCTTGCTGGTATGCTCTGGTTAGTGGAGCTTCTATTAGTTTAAAGCCTTGTACCATTGAAGCATTTAAACCAGTAGTTAAATTCTCATTAATAGATTTTAATTTTTCAGTAGCTATAGCAAAACGCTCAGATCCTTCAACCTTAAGTTTAAGAATCTGCTCTTTGGCAAATCCCTGAGCGCCGCCAACGTCAATATTCATTAACTTTCTTGCTTGCTCTAGTTCCTCGTTAAGACCTTGAGTATCCTTTGCAGCCTGCAATAATCCAGCCCTAGATTCTGGTGGGAATGCATTTAGCTTACTTGTATCTTTTAGCAAGTCGTTTAGGACTGCTAGTTGATTTGTTGGATCTGCAAATGCTTTCTTTAAATTATTGGTTTGTTGGAGTAGCTCTAAACCAAACTTTGTAAAAGGATCTTTATTAATTAAAGAGTTGGAAAATTCATCGTATGATTTCTGTAATTGATCAAAACCGTCTTTAACTGCTCTTATCGGTAAAGCTAATTCTTGACTTTTAGATTTTGCAGTATCTAATATCTTCTTAAGTGCGGCATTAGTTTTATCAAACTCTGGCGAATCTTCTATCTTCTTTAGTGCGCTCTTAGCTTCACTAATATCTTTAATATTTAGCAGCTGCTTAATCTGGTCTTCAGTAGCTTGTTTAAGCTCTGGGCTACTAATAGTATTTAGAGCTGTATTAATGCTACTAGATAGTTGGGCGGCAATCTTATCACTTAATGACTTTCCAAATAATCCAGCAATATTATCTGTAAACCTATCCCACCATGTAGAAGCATCCTGAGCATCTTTATAGGCTTGAGTAACAGAATTTATACTATCTACTAAGTTACCGAAAGCATCTGCTTGAGCTATAATTTTTTGCCCGGATAGACTATCAGCATATTTACGATTTGTATCAGCCGCGGTCTTGGTAGTAGCTTCTAGATCTTCTAGCTTATCCTTAAAAACATCTACTTGCTTACTATTTCCACCAAATATACCTTCAAATATCTCGTAGGCAGTTGTTAGTATCGCTACTACCATAAATGCAGTATTTAAGGCAGAAGCTAATCTAGTTACAGCAACTGCAGCTATATTTGCTACTACACCTATACCGGTAATAATAGATCTTACTAACCCAAGCTTTTCAGTCTTTATCTGACCCATTGCCTTAGAAAATGCTGGGCCGAGACCTTCAATAGCTGCGGACTCGCCTGCTCCGCTAATAATACCGCTGGATGCTGCCTTTCTTCTTGCCATTTCGGCGTCTCTTATGGCTTTTCCAGCTGCGGAAAAGCGTCCAGGCTGTTCTACCTCTTTTGTTAGTTTTTTATCAAGATCAATATATTGCTGGTTGGCAGTTTTTGCCTCTCTAATAGTCTTAGCTAGATTATTGTATACGTTATCTACATTTTTTAGCTTTGATCCTAGCTTATCTAGTTTATCGAGTTCTTTGTCTGTAACGTCTAGAGGTGTCTTATCTAGGATTGCTCGTACATCTTTTCTGATTCTGCCGGACATTGCAGTTTTAAGTGCAGTTTCGGCAGTGCTAATAGCTTCAGTAGCCGCTTCAGCTTTGGCATCGGAACGAGCCATTATCTCCTTTTTTCGAGCATCCATTGCAGCTTTTGCAAGGGTAGCTCTTGTATCAGCAAACTTTTTAGCCTCTTCTGCTGTATTCTTTAGCTCTTCACGGTAGTTTCTAATAGCCGGTAATGCGCTACTTACAACCATTTTAGCTAGAAAACCTATACCTACGGCTAATCCTGTTGGGCTATTAGCTAACAATTCTACTAGCGGTGTTAAATACTTATTAACTACTTCTAAGATCTGCTGACCTACGTTCTTTAAACTAGCAGCTAATTTATCGTATGGATTGGTAGGAATGTTAATTTCTGAAAACTTATCATTACCTTCTTTTAAGACGGCGTTAGCAAATGCTTGGCGACGTTCAAAATCTGTTAAACTATCCACACTCTTACCTACACGGCGTGCATAATCTTCCGTTGCTTTACCTACCTTGGTAAATAAACCCAATTCGTCTAATAATTCTGGCTCTAGCTTAGAGATACCGCGAGTTAAACGACTAACGGCATCAGGCATATTAATACCTAGGGCTTGGGAAGCTTTCTTGGCAACATCACCAAGTTGCATCATTTGTTTACTAGTTAAGCCAGCAGCAGTACCTTTTGCAGTAGCTTCCATAGCTTCACGGAAACTAATTGCACCGCCACTTGCATCAGAGAACTGCTTTGAAAGAGACCCAAGTGATTGGCCACTAGCTGCGGATAGCTGATTAAGGCCTTGTACCATATTGGTAGTATCCATCGCGTCGCTTAAAGCTTTAAACGCGGCGGTAACAGCAAATAAGTTAGCGGCGTATGTAGCGTACAGGCGAACTAGTCCACCAAGGCCTTGTGCCTCGTTTGCAAAGTTTCTGGCACCAGCTCCTGTGGCACCCATAGCACCACGGCCACGACCGTACTCAACATTCTCACTTCCAGCACCACGCGTAGCGGCTGGTGCTAGCTTCTTAGTTTGAGCTAATTCTTGATTAAGTTTTTTAACTCTACCTGTGGCGGCATCAATACTGCCGTCATCATTAAGAGTAAACTTTAAACTTACTGTATTTCCCATGTATCCCCCAATTCTTGTGGATGGGTAATGTTCACACGAACATAAATTTATTTTGTAACCATTATATCATAAGGGCAACAAGCTGTCAAACTAAAAATTTTGACGACAAAAAAGCCTGTTAACTTCCGCTAACAGGCTTTTTATTTTGCTCTTTGCGATTTATTTCATCTGCACGTACAGAGTCAATCATTCTAACTAGCATAGTAATTAACTTATGCTCGTCTGGCTCAACTTCTGTGGCTTCCAAAATATCCTTTATACCTATAAGTGATTTTCCTAAGTACAATCCATTCATGGTATCCCACTCATCGCGTAGCATTCTGTAAACACTAAACGCTTGCTGTACTTCTAGCGGAAAATCTTCAAAGTCTACTGGTATTTCAGACTCAACGGGCTCATTGCCAAGGGCTTCGCACATTTCAAAGTACATTTCCTTTGTCATGCTTACTTGTTGATTCTGAATATAGTTGACCAATTGCCGATCTACTTCGATTAATTGGTCTTCGAAAAGTTTCCCAGGTCACTTACCTGCTCACTTACCCAACTATCAAATCCGGAAGATGCTTTCATTAAGTAAAGTGCATTTTCTGGTGTAAACTCTAGCTCGTCATCCATATTTTGACCAGTTAAATCAACTGGGGCTAGTTGTTCTAGATAGCTTAGTTTAAAACCTTTCCAACCTTTTACAGCATTATCAACATAAAGTTGCAAGAATAATTCTTCGTTGAAATCTTCTTGTGGTTGACGGTTTTTAAAAGTAGTTTTTGTAGATTTCTTGCGAATGTTTAAGAGCGTCTCGCGACTTAAAAATGCTAGGTCTACTACAAATCCTGGCATACCAGGAAATTCTACTGACACGGCCTTTGAAGGCACTAGTAGTGATTTAAGGGAAATATTAGACATGTTATATTTATTTTGGTTAAAAGGAGAGTCTGGAGATCAACCCAGACTCTGTAAAAATACTACCGCTTAAGCAGCGTTAGTAGTATAGTATTCAACTGTTAGTTCGTTTGCAGTGCCGACGTCAAATACACCGGCTGCAGAACCTTGAGCTGTAAATTCTAAACTAGTAGAAACAACTTGCTCTGTTGATACGCTTGGAATACTTACCATAACAGCAGGCATTGTTAAGTCAACGTGAGTTGGGTTGTTACCACCGATAACAATCTTTAAGTAGTAAGCTGGGTCTGTGTCACTGTCAGCACTTGTTAATAGTGCGGCCATTAGTGCACCAGTATTTCCACTACCACTGCGTAGGTAAGCATTTAAGCTACCTTGGATACTACGTGTACCTGTGAAGTAAGTAGCTGGCTTGTTAACAACACCTAGGTTAGCAGGAGTTAAGTAGCTAACGTTGTTAGAAATAGTGATGTTACCACCAGTTAGGGCTACGTTGTAACTTGTGCCACCAACACCGATACCAGCATCTAGTGTTACTGTGCTTAGCTTGTTAGCGATATAAGGAGCTGTTACGTTCTTGCCGTTAGCAGTACCGGTTAAGCTACCACTAATTGTTACTGTTGTAGTTCCACTTAGTGTAGGAGAAGCGATTTGACGTAGTGTAGCACCTTTACCTGTCCAGGCAATAGCAGCAATAGCGTCTAAACCGAAGTCAATAGTTGCTGTATCTAGTACACAGTTATCGATAATGAATGTAGTGCCGTCAATAACAACGATTAAACCAAACTTTTGTAGTTGGTGTCTTTCACTGTTAGCTACAGTACACGTTGCTTTTGTTGTACCATTTGTCCAAGCAGCTCCTGTTTCACCAATAGCCACATCACTGAACATAGCGTTCCAAAGAATAGCTTCTTCAGCAGTAATGTTAACTCCGCCATCTTGTGGACGCATATAAGTGCTAAAACTGAAATCAACGGCTTCTAAGGCTGTGTTAAAGCTACGCTGACCACGAACTGGTGTTGCACCTGCTTCGTTTAAGGTAACTGTTTCTGTTGTAGATGCTTGGCTGAAACTGAATCCGTCTAGAACTTGTAGTTCATACGTATTTGTTGCATCAAAACCAGAGCTAGGTACTACGCCAGTTACAGGATCAAGAGTCGTAAAGAACACTCGACTGTTACGAATTAAATTAAATGACATATCTCATTTCCTTTTAGTAAGTGCTGTGATGCCTTAACTAGATATTTATCTGTTGCTAGCACGTTAGCACGGTTTCTTACATAACTGCATAGCGCACCTGTAAGTTAATCTCACCAATGGCATAAGGAGCTAGTAGTCCCTCGTCAGTAGTGATTGACTGTATTAAAATCTCGGTCGTATCATAGCCGTTAGTGCTATCGTAAACTATATTACGATTATTATCGATGCATAGCTCAATATCTGCTAGTAATTTTTCTAGTTGTTCTTGACTATCTTCGCCTTTACAGTAAACTTTTATGCTAACGCCTAAAAAGCCCCACTTAAACTCAGCAGGTAAATACTCACGCTGTTCGGAGCCCGGGGTTAAGTAAACGCTTGGAAAGTCGTTTACTTCGTCCCAAAATTTTAATTTTGCATAGCTGTTTTGGTAGAGATTTGTTTGATAAGGCGCTTGGCCGTTGATCTCTTTTAATTTATTAGCTATTGCTTGTGTTATAGAAGTTCTCTTACTCATACTAATACCGCTCTCAATCTATTAGATACCTTTTCTGCGGCGATTTCTCTGATTGACTTTGCAATTAGCAATTTAGGGTCTCTGCTAGTAGGATACTGCTGACGACCGCCTGGAGAAAATGTTGCGTATGGGTTTTTCATATATGTGTAAAATGCTGTAATCATACCCTCACGACTTTGTGATAGTCCTGTCAGCTTAACACTGCTTGCGAAGCGTCCTGTTCTGTAGTTAAGAACGTCTCGGCGATTACCATCGCCCATATTTGCACTTACAACATCTTGTAGGTGCGCATCTAGTAGTAGTCGCAAATTTACCAAACTGATTGTGCCACCGTCAATAGTCTTTATTTTGGCTGGCTTTGGTGTTGTTTTTGCACTACCACTACTCTTAGGTAATTTTAACTTTACTTTAGTTATAGAGCCCTTAGCAGTATCTTTAAAGTTTGCTAGGCTCTCATAGGTGCTACTACCCTTACCAGTTTCTAGTAGTTTTGCTAGATTGTCCTCAATGTATTTCTTTGCAGACTTACTGGTTTCTAAATCCAGGAAAATATTTGGATTTTTTCTAATCTCGGCTGTTAAGCCCTTGCCGGTTTCAAATGCGAATTCTTTAGCAGCTTTTACTAAGTTAAAGGCTTGAGTTTCTGGAATTCCAACACTCATGCCGCTTTCAACCAGCATTTCAAACACCATTTTGGAGCTTGAAAAGCGCTTGCGTACAATTACTCGGCTTTCGGCCTGTAGAGTTTCTTGGCTGAACTCTCGCTGTAGTTTACCAAGAACTCGTGGATTGTTTGGTACACTTACTAGCGCTTGTAATAAACGTGGGCTACTTTGGCCACGCTTTACTTCTCGCGTAGTACTTGAAATAACGTCTACTTCAATGTGACCTACGTTTTGTAGCTGAGTAAAGAAGTCTTGTTTTTTACCAGCAATCTCACCGCCGCTACTAAATAGTAGGTCTCGAACTTGACGACTTAGTGAGTCTAGGTATTCTGGATCGCCGCCAAATGGTGTAAAGTCTAGTGCTTCACGGAAGTGCTTACCGAATTCAACAGTTGTAAACTTTGGCGTAATTAACATTACGCTTGTGTCGGATTTACTAACCGTGGTAACTACCATGGAACGTGAAAAATTTTCTTTGATTGCGGTTTTTACCTTACCAACCTCAGCTCCAAGCAAGTCATTTAGCTTGGTTTCTAGTTCACGGGCACTAATCTTTAAAAATCTTGGGTTATCAATATAACTATTAATAACTTTTATGTAAGCCTGCTCCAACACATAGTTTAGTGTGTTTACTGCCTCTTGCAACTGTTTAGGGTCTGCAAATAGGGTAGATAAGGCTTGCTTCATCAAACCTTGGCTAGGATCAAGTACTTTTTGCTTGATCTCTTTCATATCTAGCCATAGTGCGAAAGGTAGGGTGGCATCAATGTAGTTACGAAAATCTCTTAATTTGCCGCTGGAGTTTTTCTTTGACACATAATCAGCGATTTCTTTAGCTTCTTCTTTTACAAGCTTTCGTACCCAATTAGGTGAATAAAACGCCATCTAGACTCCTTATGTGTAGTCTGCTACGTACTGGTCAAGAACTCTGCGAATATGAGCGGGTAAGCTAGTGGTACTAATATACTCAATCTGTACGCTATTACTGCCAGGAGCTTTTGCACTATGAATAGCACCATCATTACGTCTATAGTAGCTGATTAAGTCTAGCACAGCTAGTTCTATATCATTAGGTACGTCATCATAACCAGCTCTGTAAGTTACCTTGTAGCCTTTTGGAGCACGCTTAAAGCCGTCAGTAGCTAAGCTTAAAATTTTATCGCTATCTAATACCCAGTCGGTATATTCTGTAAGCGCAGTGTACGTTTGCCCGTAATCAGCACTATATCCTACGCTAGCGATACTTACTATTGGGGTTTCACTTAAGATCAAAGTATCGTATCCACCTGTGAATATTTCTACTTTGTCTGTATCCATGTAATCCACAAAGGTTCTACGGCAGTATGTCTTGACTAGCTGTGAAACTTTAGGTAGTAAGAAGTCGATAATACCGTCTTCATTTGTGCTTTTAATATTGGCATATGTCTTGTAATCTGCTCTTGTTGTTAGATTCAATGCCATATGTGACCTTTCTTGTCTTTTAAATGGACTCAGTAAGCCCATTTAAAAGACAGGGCCGAAGCCCTGTCAGTTTTCATTAAGCTATGTAACGTAGTGCGCTTACGCCAGCACCGTTGTTAGTAGTTGTCTGAACTAGACCAGTACGTAGGCTAGCAACCATTACACGACGTTGTGTTTCCACTAGGTCTTGTGTATCGATGCGTAGACCGCGTTGGTTACCAACTAGGAAGTTAGCTGGGGCGATAGCGATAGCACCTGCGGCACCTGCTGCCTTGTCAGCGAACTCGCTGGAAACGATAACTGGGCTGTTACCAATAGAACCGATTTGACCGGTAATTAGGGTAGCCTGTGTACCAACTTGGTTCATTGTCTGGAATGTTGTGTCGTCTAGTAGATCGTAGTAAACGTCGCTAGAAACAACATAAACAACATCAGCTGGGTCTAGACCCCAATTGCCTAGGTCTTTACGTAGAGCGCGCATTGTAGCAACAGTTGCCTTAGCTGCGTCGCTGATATCTAGAGTTACAGAGCTAGATGCATCGTATTCTGCAACACCTTTAACTGGGTCACCACCAGATCCACCACCACGTAACATAGCACGATCAACAGCACGTGCAACACGGCGGATCATAGCGTCACGGATAACAGGCATAATTGCTAGTAGAGCATCTTCCTCTTCTTCATACGCTGTGTACTCGCTTGTAGCAACTTTGTATGCGTTTAGAGTGATTTCTTTTAGTGCGTGAGTTTGAGCAGCACCAGCAGAGTTTGCGCTACCGAACTGAGCGTTAGTTACCCATGTTGCAACACCAGCTTCTGGGTTAACAGGGATAGTCATAACGTTAGTTTGCATTGCAATGTTACGGAATAGAGGAGCCATAACTAGGCGACGACGGACTTCGTCTTCCATGTTTAAGCTAACTTCTAGTTCCCAGGTTGCGCTTGGAACGTGTGCACCGTACTTTTGAACCATTTCCTGGCCAAACTTTGTGCTTTCTAGGTCCTTGCCAGCCATTTTAGCTAGTAGAACTGCCTTTTCTTTGTCTGCGTATTGCATGCCGCCGGACTTGTTGTCACCGAATTGCATACGAGATTTTTGGATTGCTTCTAGTTCAGCAGCTTTCTCTTTTAGAGCACCTTCTAGGCCTTCAAGAGCTTTCTTGCTTTCTGCTTGTGCATCAGCTAGACGCTTTTCAACTTCAGCTAGAAGAGTTTCAGCACCAGTTTGTGTTGGTGTTACGGCAGCAACTGCTTGCTTGATTTTTGCTTCTAGGTCAGCAGCTTCTTTATCGGCAGCAGCTTTTTCAGCAGCGGCTTTAGCTTGTGCTTCAACTAGAGCTTTAGCTGTTTGTTCAGCGGCTTTAGCAGCAGCATCAGCTAATAATTTTTCTAATTCTTTTGGATCCATGTTCCATTCCTTATTAATATCGCCTTTTGCTTCCGTAGAGGATTCTAGCCCTTTAGCTGATTCGCTTTTGGGTGCAAACTGCATTTTGAAAGATTTAAATTCTTCGGCACTTTCGAACGCCTTAGAAAGACTAAATAGTGTATTTTGATTAGCTGGTACGCTCACAACAGAAATTTCGTGAAGTTCCAGTTCTTTTACAACAAACAGCTCTAAGGCTGAATTATATTCCGCATCCATGATACGAAAACCAATGCTAAATGCGGTTAGCACTCCGTCTTTTACAAGATTGAAAACATCATCGGCTGCCGCGGAGATTCTGGCTTTAATCCAAAGTCCCTTTTCGTCAACTCTATGTTCCACCATTCTGCCAGCCGGCTCATCGTGCTTATGGTATGCTAGAATTACAGGATTTTTTAAATAATTCTGAATTCCCGCTTCCCAAACACTGGCTGGTACTACGTCACCGTGTCTATCAACGTCGTTGGTACTTGCGTAACCTTCAATGGTGATAGAATCGATTTTTCCGTCGGCAGTTGGTAGAGGCTCGCTCTTGATAAAGGCACTTGCAAAGTGCAAGACTTTATTTTTATCTACCATATTACCCCTTTTAGTCACCCTGGCCTGAGGCGGGTCTGCCTCCTTGAGCTGGGTTTGCAGCAGATCCTGCAATATTTGCAGGCACTCTTAAATCGTCGTTACCAGGCTTTGCTTCATAACGTAGCTCTAATCGTGCTTCGTTAGGAGTAATAATGCCACCATTAACTAGTGCGGCATGATAGCTGGCTATATCTTTTAGTTCTGGTTGTAGGGCACTAACGGAGCTAGTAATAGCTTCTACGTCGTAGCCAAAATAACGTTCTACAGCACTAATAAACTTACGATTAATAGGTAGTACTGTTTCTAAGTACATTAAGCGTAGGTTAGGAGAGATGTTGGCGTTATTACCACCAGCAAGCAGAATTGGAGGAACTCCAATTGCTGTCATAATCTTTTCGTCATGAGTCTTGATCGACTGATCAAAATCCATGTCCTTGAAGCTGGTTTGCGCTAATGCGTGTGGTTTTAAACCGCTATCAAGAATAATTGGTCGCTTACCACCTTGCTTGGTAGAATACTTTTGCAGCCAGTAGGAGATTGTTTTCTCTTTGGCTACTTGTGATAGTGTATTCTCAGTTGTTAGCACCATGCCAACAACAGCACCATTATCAAAGAAGTTTTCTTGGAATTGCTGCATTGCGTACATAATGTTAATGCTACGCTGTGCGCTTTCTAGGCGACTGCTACCGCGGTAAATAGATTTAGAGCTTACGTCACGAAAGTAAAAAACTTCCGACTCTTTAAAATCTACTAAACCGTTGTAACGGTATCCGCGAATAAATGTCTTTTCGTCAGTTAGGATTTCCACACTGCCAGCAGGCAGGTGATACATAAACACACCGTCAAAGTGCACAAATGCGTTACCTTCTAATAGGAAGTCAGTGAATAGTGCACTGCGAAAATCCTGTATGCTTTGATAAGGATTAGGTCTGAAGTTAAGTAGTGTATTTAGTTGCTTTTGGCGAATACCAATAGCAACACCTTCGTGTACTTTATCTTTTACGTCGTAGTCCAGCGATGCGGCTGCGTTTACTACGATGTTGACTGGACGGGAAACCGATTCCAGCTTTTCAAATGCCTGAGCATAACTTAGCTTGGCATTTGTTGAAACTTGAGTACCCTCAGCTTGAGCAATTCGCCCTTGTGCGGGATTTAGCTTTTCGCGGAACCAATCCGCGCTTTTTGTTATCCAACTCATTTTTTATCCTAAATAAATCTACTAAAAAATGAGTGTGAATTCACAACAGGTTTTGCAGTATTATCGCCGCCCTGGAACTTAGCTTTTTGCATTTCAATCCAACGGGCCTGTTTAGGTTCCGAACCGGGTTGAGGTGTTTTACCGTAAACTCCATGCAACGCTACATGATGAGGATTACATAGGGTGTAAACCTGTTCATAAAGCTCCGCTTTGTGCTCACTAATAAACTCGTCACGCACAGCTAAAATGCCATCGTCGGTAGTAATGTCATAACCTTTGCGATCAGCCCACTTTTCTAGCAGAACAGTGATTGAATGCAGGTGATGCAGTTCTAGGTCCTTGTTGGTTTCACATATGAAACAACTGGATTGTTTTTCGTAAGCTGCTTTTGCTCGGTCTCGAACCCACTTAACGGCTATTCGTTTATTAGTATTTTTTGCCATTTTTTGGTACAGCTTTAGTAATATTAGTATTATAAACTATAGGCATAAAAAAGTCAATGCAAAAATTTTTCATACCTATAGGGTGTAAGTATAAAGGGCGTAGCGTACAGCATCAGCCATGTGAGAATACTCATCATGCAGTGGACGCTCGCGTTGGAGTCCCTCACGCTGATCCCAACGATATTGGTCAAACATAGCACGCACGTGTGAGCAGTGTGGAGCTACACGTAGTCGGTTTTGGGCCACTAGGGTTTGCACATAGGCAATACCAGGTAACACATCCTTTTTGGCACGAGTAGTTGCCAAGTCGTACTGATAAGCCAGGTCCGACGCAAATTGTGCAGCTGCCGAATCAATAAACACAGTTTCTACACCCCAACGCGCACATAGCTCACGAAAATGTTCTGCATGCTGTGCGGTAGTACGCTCGGACTCCAGGTACTCGTCTACTATCCAAAAGCAGTCGCCTTGGAAGTCATAGACGATCACCACAAACGCTGTGGCATCACGATAGCCTGGGTCACAACCAGCGATCGCTTCACCACGCAGGTCACCGGGCGGTTCACATACATCGGACTCCGCCAGCGCATAAATCTGTCCCTCAAACACTGTGAACGAGGCAAGGTATTCTTGTTCAAATTCTGCTTTTGACATCGACCGGCGAGCTTCAGCAACATCCGATTCAGCCATACGAGTGTTTTCCGTATAATCCGCTTGTAACGACACCCACTCAGGGAATTGGGGGTCAAATCCACGATTCCAAAACTGCGAAAACCAGTTGTTGCGACCGCGAGGTGTCGAAATAAAAATGGCCTTAGCATTTGGCTTGTCTAGGGTCGGACGTAGTGCAACGTTAAACGCAGCTTCGCCACCCGAACCTAGGGCTGCTTCGTCAAATATGATTAGGTCATACGACCGTCCAACAGTTGAATCCACCGTCGATAAACTACCCATGCGAATGGTAGAACCATTTGAGAGCTCAATAATCTTGTCTTTTAAGTTATCTCGCGATACTTCTAGGTCAAAATGCTTGATGAGCTTGCGTTGCAGCTCAAACGAGATCGAACTAAGATTATAGTTCGGCG
>JACCEA011053072.1_pt1 | contig 14982 bp, 12 predicted proteins | sample 7449851 | NCBI WGS metagenome assembly JACCEA01 (sample SAMN15323453, study PRJNA562643) | freshwater metagenome | isolation source: river surface water | place: USA:Blue River Watershed | collected 2017-08-18 | reverse complement strand
TCTAAAACTTACTTCAGCATTGGTTGCAGCATCACTACGATTATCGAGCCAATAGATATCTTGTGTAGCACTCTGGCGGTGGCGGAACAGAATTTTGTTTTTTGCATTTGAAATAATTACATCGGGTTGCAAGTTGGTTTTATCAAACGTCGAAACATTCGATTTCGTCCAAATTTCGTTTGCCAATTTCTGAAACTCAGCATCGTTATCAGCCAAACTTGGCGATTTTTCGGGCTTCGCTCCTATTACTTTTATGCCTGCATCAACCAATGTTTTGATTCTTTTCAAAAGAGATAATGTCATTAGTTTGGTTGATTCATCCAACATCAAAACATTATACGAATTACCTGATTTAGCAATTAATTTGCCATTTTGAGGGTTGATTACATTCATTAGAGCCGATGAGTTGACAAAATCAAACTCATATCCTGCTGAGACATTCGGTAGTTTTTCACGGCAAACCCATGTAATATTAGTATTTTCGCCGTATAAATAAAGAATATCAGCTACGTTTTTTCCTTGTTGAAGCATATAGCTACTTCTACCCAAATAGCTCATCCAAGCGGTTGCTCCTGCTTCTGCCCAAGTTTCTTGACGAGTAAAATACTGTCCAAATGGCCCGAGGGAAAAGCCTGGTTTTTTATCATCGAGTGGTTGGTGTACAGAAGTATGAATCACAAAACGGTTGAGTCCCGAGGCAAATTCTAAATCAGCCGTACGTTTGAGTTTTTCAGGTGTCCACGAAAACGCATTTTGAATAGCTGTCATTGACTCGGCAGCTACAATGTTTTGTCCGTAAATATTTGCTACAGATGCCGCTTCACGAATATCGGCCTCACTACGTACTTCTTCATCACTTCCACCAGCCAAACTTCCTGGTGTCCACATAGCCGACATCGGAATCTCGGCATTGCGTTTTACATCCATTCCATCAGCCAGAAAAATACGTCCGTTTTCGTGAGACTCGGTATAGCGTTTCATGCCTCTTTTGTGGAGTTCTTCGCCAATCACATCGTAATGATTTTCGGCAATCATTTCTCCGATTGTTTTTCTGAAATCCCACAAAAATTTTTCGCTGGCTTCAAGGCTATTCACAATTCTACCCGTTAGCACAGGAACCCATAACTTAATATCATATCCACGACGTTTCTGAAATTCGGAAGGAAAATCTTTTGTCCAGTTCATGTGTCCAGCCTCGTAGCTATCCAAAACCATATATTGGAGCCCTTTTTCTCCCATCAAGCCGCCTGTGGCATCTTTATACATATCCAGATAAGTATTGATGTAGCGGCGAACAGCTCCTTTATCGAGTTTATCAACTTCAAGACCCGTAGCTTCTGGTGAAGCTGGATGATTTTGGCGACCCGTGAGCGAATAACCCAAACGAACAATCATCCAGTTACCTTCAGGAACGTCCCATTCAAGGCTACCATCTGCACTCATTTTAGCTGATAAATCAATTATATCTTGTGAAGGAATCACCTCTACATTTTCAGCACCGCTCAGTTTTCCATCCTCTTTCCATGGTGAAAACCCTGCTTTATCTTCAGCTTGGTTGATGCGAGAAGTATTGAAAAGCACAAATTCTGAAATATTTGTACCTGATGGTTTCGGTGTTTCGTTAATGCCCATCATCGCCATGATTGGACTGATTGAAGCTGGTAGAGTTTCAAAACAAATTCTCCAATATTTAGCTGTTGTTGCAGGTATTGCAGTCGTAATAAATGGCAGTGTACTATTTGAAACTTTGGCAACGGTACGGAACTTTATACCATCATCGCTCACTTTTAAACTACGGTTGGTTGGTCCTCCATTAAATTCGGCCAATTCTCCAGCTTCGCCCATACCTAAAGCAAAAGCCTTAAATGTTTGTGGGCTTTCAAACTCATATTGTACCCACATATCTTTGCCTATTTCCATCGGAGGTAAGAAATAGGTTTTGCTCATATCGTGGTCAAGCAATAATTTAGTCTCAAAATCACCGCCACTTTTGGTCATTTTGGGGTTCAAATCCATCAAATGCTTCTCATTTGCGGGTAGTTTATAAGCAATCACCATAGCATCAGCAGCAAATTGGGGTTTAGTACCCACGAAGCCCCCCATCACCCCACCAGCATGTGTTTCAGCATCTTGAAACTTACCAATTACATCGGGTAATTTAGGCAACTGAATGTTTTGCTTTTTCCCGCCAGCAATCAAAGCTTCCGACCAAACATATTTTTTCATACCATCTTCGGGCTTTACCCACGGGCCGCCCGTAACACTCCAACCTGGCGAACCAGCAATAGCCATTTCAAGACCTTTTTTATCAGCGAATTCAGCGGTAAATCTGAAAGCATCTTTCCAATCGGGTTGCATAAAAACCAATTTCTTTGGCACAACAACTGGCGTAAAAAGATTGGCATCGAAATTCTGAAAGCCTCCGATTCCGACACGACTCATCCATTCTAAATCTTTTTGAATACCTTCTTTCGAGATATTGCCGTTCATCCAGTGCCACCAAACACGTGGTTTTGCCGAGTTAGGTGGGGTTTGAAAGCCTTGTTGCAGGTTTTGGGCATGGGCAACACTACTCAACATTACTCCGAGAGCAATGCCAAAAACTGAGTATTTTTTCATAGGTTTTAAGGAAGAAAAGTAAATAATCAAAGATACAATAGTACAAATCATTGACCATCATGTACTATGCTGGCTTTTGGAAAGTTTTCTTGAATATAATTTCAGAGAAGCACGTAATCTATTTCTAAAAAATCTTCAACTGCTTTTATCCAAAAATTTTGAATAAAAACTTGATGTTGGGGATGATTAGAATATGAGTCATATTGCTCTTGGGTATCAAACTCCATCGAAATACCGTACTCAAACTTATTTTTGGAGCTAATTTGCTTCAAAACTTCAAATTTTTGTACATCGGGTATATCAGCGAGCTTATCAACGGCGGCGAAGAACGCTTGTTTGGTTTCGGTATCTATATCAGATTTTAGTTTTAAAATTACTGAATGTCGTATCATGGTTTTGTTATATTTTTATTAGTAAGGCGACACCCCAACCGAAGTCCAACCACCATCAATCACGAGATTTTGCCCCATGATTTGTCGAGACATTGGCGATACCAAAAACAGAGCAGCATTGGCAATATCTTCAACGGTTGCAGGACGGCCTGATGGTGTAATTCTCGACCACGTTTTGATGTATTCAGCATCTTCGAGTGTGCGTTCGGTTAGTGTTGCACCAGGTACTATCGTATTAATATTGATATTGTGCGGTGCTAAATCTACAATTAGGTTTTTGGCCAATTGGTCAATGGCGGCTTTGGTCATTCCATAAGCTGCTAAATTGAGGTGAGCGGCATGAGCTGTTACTGACGATGTTAATAAAATACTGCCGCCATTTCCTTGCAAAACCATTTGTTTGGCAGCAGCTTGTGTCAAGAAAAACGTCCCGAAAAGGTTAACTTGTAGTAGTTTTTGCATTGATTCGGGTTGGTATGCCAGAAAATCGCCAAAAGTGGTAATTCCTGCGTTAGCCACCAAAATATTCAATTTACCGAAAGCTTCTACCGCAAATTTCACGATACTTTCAATGACCTCCAGTGTCGAAATATCACCACCAAAAGCCTCACAAATACCACCTTGTTCCTTTATGTTCTGACTTGCCAATTTGGCTAAATTTTCATCGACATCATTTAATATTACCTTTGCCCCTTGCTGGGCTAATTGACGAGCCACTTCAAAACCAATACCCACACCCGCTCCCGTAACAATGGCCACCTGATTATCGAAAAGTTTATTTTGCATTGTAAATTTCAACGATTATGTTTTCAAATAAAATTTCGTAAATGTATCGAAAAAACTTAGTCGTTTTGATTTTTTGATATCGTTTGAGTGGTATTTTCTTTTGTAAAAATCAATAAAATAACCACAACGAACATTCATAACCTATCGTGGTTCGGTGATAGTATCTTACACAGTATTCTTAATTTTTCTTTGTTTCAGTCAATTTACTAACAAAAAACAAAGCTAATATCGCCAAAACTGCCGAAACCCAAAGAAATGCTGAAGGGTCAAGTTTATCAGAAAGTACACCCGCAATTGCTGGAACTATTACCCCCCCAACAATCTCGCCAATAGCACTAATCAGACCGATTGCTTTAGTTTTTAGATGCTCAGGAACAGCCTCGGAAGGCACAACTGCTGCTGCTAAAGGAATGGCTCCCATCAGGAAATAAGTAAAAAACATAGCGGGTAAATGTAAAGCCGAACCAGCCAAAAAATACACCATAAACGGATATAAAACACCTACAAATGAAAATACAATCAGGACCTTTTTACGGCCAATTCTATCAGACAAAGCAGGAACAAGGATTGACGAAACCAAACCTGCTACGCCCAAAAGCCCCATGGTTTTACCCATTTCGTCGGGGGTCATACCTTGCGAACTGACGAAATAGTTAGAGATAAATGGAAGCGTAGCAAACCACCAACCAAAAATACAACAAGCCACGCCTATACCCCACTTTACGTTGTTGTATTGTAGTAATTCTGAAATATTTAATGCTGATTTTTCAGTGGTTTGAACACTCTCTGCGGTAGATTTTTTCACGAATTTCCATGCTAATAAACCCAATAATAAACCTGGAGCTCCTGCTACAAAAAAAGCATTTCGCCAACCTATGTTTTCGGCAATTTGTACTAATAAAACAGGTGCTAAAATTGAGCCGAAAAGGGCCGAACCAACTCCTTGTAAAATACCCGCATTCATGCCTAAACGGTGAGGAGAAGATTCTCTTTCAACGAAATTTTGAGCCAGCGGAATAACTGGGCCTTCGGCAAAGCCCATTACTAAACGTGCAAGTAATAAAGTAATAAATGAAGTAGCCAAACCCGAACCAAACGAACAGACCGAAAATACAAAAACCGCTAAGATGAAAACGATTTTCTTTTTATTATTGCTCTCAGCCCAAGCAGTTGAGAAAAAGCTCGAAAAAGCCCAAGCTAAAGATAAAGCCCCAGCAAGAAGTCCGATTTGGGTATTATTTAGGTTTAAGTCTTTTGCCACGTAAGGCATCAAAAAATTAAGAGCGAGGCGGTCGAAAAACAGACATCCGAATGTGAGTGCCATAAGTAGCACAATGCCATTTTCGTAAGTGGCGATTCCTTTTTTCATAGTTTCAATTAGGGTTTAGGGGAATTTCTCGTATTATTCGAATAAATCAGTAGAGACGTTTTAAACAACGCCTCCTGCTGATAGTAATACAATTTTATTTGAATAATAACGGAGCAAAATCTTGTAGGTTCTTTCTCCACGCCAAGAACGTGTGTCCACCTACACCATTGATGTATTTGTATCTAATGCCAAATTCATCAAACATTTTCATCATATTGATATTATTTTGATAGGCAATATCCGACTCTCCACCCATATAAATTTGGAAGTTTTTAAAGGTGTTGATTTGTGGATTTTTCATAACCGAAACATACTTTTCCTTAATTTCAGCAATTGTATTCGGGAAATAACCAGTACTCAACGGAAATACTTGTGAAAACAAATCAGGATGCCACAAGGCCAAATTAATAGTCTGTATTCCGCCCATCGAAAGTCCTGCAATGGCACGATGCTCACGTTTGTTTGAAACTGGGTAATTTTTTTCAATGAAGGGAATAACATCTTGCACTATATCACGGCAGAAAGGGTCTTGTTGGTCGCCTGCACCCATAAAAAATCCTTGAATCGGAGTATGTCCTGCGGGCATAACCACAATCATTGGTTTGAGCTTTCCTTCGGCATAAAGATTATCAAAAATCAAATTTGCACGGCCTGCGGTTGTCCACGAAGCATCATTATCGCCACCACCGTGAAGTAAATACAACACTGGAAGTTTCTGTTTTTTACTAATTTCGTCATAATTTGGTGGCAAATAGACATGTAAACGACGAATAATTCCATTCAATGCCGAAGAAGAATATAAAACTTTTTCTACTTTTCCGTGAGGTACATCTTTCAAAGTCTGATAATCATTCTCCGCACCTTTTACTTCAAAAAGATTCGAAAAACCGCTGTTAGATTCCTTGTACTGAGCATTTTTGGAGTCGAATACTTTTAGCCCATCTACACTAAAATCGTAAGTATAAACGTTTGGCCTTACGCTATAATCAGTTGTAAATGACCAAACTCCTACTCCATCTTTTGTGAGTTTATCTGCTCCAAATTTTGGAGCATAATCACCCTGTACACTCACTTCAGCCGCTTTTGGAGCATAAATGCTAAATTTCACTTTCCCATCGGGTAAGACTTGAATAGATTTTAGTGTGTCGTTGGGCGTAGGTTGGCGTTGAGGCACTTGAGCAGCTACAACATTGACAAAGCTCAATGCTAAGACTCCGAGAATAATTTTCTTCATAATTTTGTTAGCTTATACTATACTATTTATAACAATGGTTTTATAATAGATTTTATCAATATGATACGATAAATACTTGAAAGCAATTGGGAAGGATGGGATAAGATGTAAAAACAATCTATCGGTGGGGTTTCCAAAAAGAAATATCAATCAGTCTCGTTTACCTTATTCAACCTGCATATAAAAGTTTATTACTCTCTACAAGAAATTAATCATTATTAACCTACTCATTCCTAATAGTTTGCAATACTGCTACTTAGTCAAGCATGTTATTTTTTATTTTGTGAAGTAAACCAATTATTATTACAGAAAACATGATAAAAACTGACTAAAATTCTTTTTTTAATAATGATTTTCTTATTCATTTGTAATGAGGTTAAAAGATACATTTTTATAAACCTTAATGAGTCCTCTTTATACTTTGGTCGGTTCGGGAGGATTTTTGGCTGATAGAGCTTGTAGGCTTTATCAGCTTTTTTATTAAGGTTTAAATAAATTATTGTACAAAACTAATAAGAAGAAAACGATAAAAATTAGCACAAAACGACAAAAACCATGCAAAATCCGAGAATATCTATTAATAATAGATTGATTTTTGTAGGAATAACGATTAACTAAGATATAACGTTTTTTCTAAATTCTTTTGGAGAGACGCCTGTCTTACCTTTGAAAAAACGTGTAAAATCGCTTGGATTAGTTTCGGAAAATTTGAAAGCAATTTCGCTAATGGATAGACTTGACTGTTTGAGGAGTACTTTTGCTTCAAGGATTATCATATCGGCCAACAATTCTTGCGAAGTGCGACCAATGGTTGATTTCACACACTTATTGAGATGGTCGGGCGTAATGGCGAGCATTGAAGCGTAATCGGCCACTTTATTGGTTTTGTAGATATGCTGTGAAAGTAAATTTTTATATTTTTCGGTAACACGTAAGGCCGCATTTTTGGGTAGGTTGACCTGCTCTTTCTGAAAAATACTTATTTCTGTGAATAATGTAAGCAAATAGGATGTAATCAGATTTGGATTAAGCGATTTGTTAGTTTCATATTCATAAAGCAGCCGTTCGAGGATATTCAAAATGGGCTTTTTCATTGCGTTAGTTACTTCTACCAACGGCTCACCCGAAAACTGCCAAAAATTAAAATCTTCTGAAAGCTGAGTTTTAGTAAATAATTTGGAGAAGATTTCTGCATCAAAATGACAAAAATAGCCTTTGGCATCGGTACTTACATATTCATGCGTTGAGATTTGATAAGCAGGTAAAAAAAAGAATGTATTCTCGCCAAATTTATATTCATGTAAACCTTTACTTCTGATAGAATGCCCTTCGGTCAGAAACAAAAAATCGTTTACAGTCTTTCGGTGTGGTTGTAATGGAAATTTTATTTTAGGAATCACATCCTCAATTTTGTTGATGTGAAACAAATGATGAAAATCGGCAATATTCATTTTCCATTCATCGCCAAAATGATGAATGTTTAGCTCTTTTGGTGAAAGTGGAATTATTTTACTCTCTCTTGGATTCAAGTCTTTCTGATTTATTGCGGGGCCAAAGTAGTAATAAATACCCAAACGCACAATTCGAGCATTAAATTTTCTGCGTTTGAGTACATCAATAAAGGAAAGATTCTGAGAAGAACTAAAGCTTGTATAAAAAAATATTTGTGCCATATATTTCTCATACTATACGGCACAAGTGTTTTCTATTACTTCACCAATCCTATCGAAATCTGAAATTGGCTGGGTGACATTTGGAATTTTACAGGATTATTTGTTGGCCCAATTTCGTAGTCAATCATGTTGGTAAATAAACCTTCGTAGCGGCCTTCAATGAAAAAATGCTTAAACTCAAAGCCAATCCCTGCATTTACACCAAATTTCGGACGAGCAAGCAATTCATTCTTCAAATCTTTAACTGTATAAACTTTCAAGGCGTCTTCTATGCCCTGATTGAATTGCATCGGAAAAGAGGCAACTGGCCCAGCAAAAATGCGACCTTGACGAAAACGAAGCCCGAATAACAATGGTATATCTACGGCGTTGATTGTGCCACTAACACGCTTAAACAATGTTCCATTTGTTTGTAAAATATCAAATTTTCCAGCTTTCTGATTATAAATAACTTCAGGCTGAAAGTAAAATGAGCCACGTGTTATACGCACAAACACACCGCCCAAATATCCCAATGCCGATTGAGCATTATTCAAAAAATTATCTCTTACAATAGGAAATTGGGGTAGCCCCGAAGAAGTTACACGCACCACATCTTTTATCTCAGTAAGATTATATCGGCCAAAACTTACACCACCACGAAGTCCGAACTGAAATTTCACGCCATCTCGCTTAAATTCCTGCATGTAGCTCAGCGTATCCTCTTCTATTTTTTTACTTTTTTTAGCACCTTCTTTTGAATTAATTAAGGTATCCACTTTCACCGAATCAGTTTTCATCCTTGCTGTATCAACTCTCTCCTGAGCAAAAACAGCACTTGATACAACACTCAATAAGAATAATAGTAGTTTCTTCATACAAAACTTTTTTATAGTTCACTCAACATTAAATTACTCAATTTTTAAGCAAAAATCAAGCCATAAGCATCACTTAACTTCTACTATTGCAACCGTAAAACGCACCACACATACCAATTTTTGTTCTTCTGAGGTTATTTTTATGTCCCAAACGTGGGTTGTACGACCTAAATGTAGAGGTACCGCCTTGGCATATACGAATCCACTACTCACAGGGCGAATATGATTGGCATTGATTTCTAAGCCTACAGCACGATGAGTCTGAATACTATCTAAAGTAAGTAACGATGCCACACTACCAACGGTTTCGGCCAAGGCAACCGATGCTCCACCGTGCAAAATCCCAAAAGGTTGGGTCGTACGATGGTCAACGGGCATTCGAGCCGTGAGAAAATCCTCGCCAACTTCTAAAAACTCAATTCCTAAATGCTCTCCCATTGAGCTTTGTCCAAATGGCTTCGTAATATCAAAGTGCTTCTTAAACATATTTCTATTTTTAATGATTAGTAATTTTAAAAAAATCAAAATTTATAGAGTCGCCTACCGTTATAGTTTAATATTTCGTAATTTTGCGGCTTTATTAGTTTTAAGGTCAAAACTAAGGTTTGTTTTAGATAGTTTCAATTTTAAATACTGATATTTTGCTTACCAAAACAATTTACTTGATTCGTCACGGAGAAACTGAGTTCAATCGCAGAGGTGTAGTACAGGGAAGCGGCATCGACTCAGACCTTAATGAAATAGGTTTTTCGCAGGCAAGAGCCTTTTTTGATGCCTACCAACACATTGAGTTCGATAAAATTTATACATCGAAGTTACGCCGCACAGTACAATCGGTTCAAGAATTCATCAATCTGGGTATTCCGTACGAGCAATTCGAGGGGCTCAACGAAATCAGTTGGGGCGAAAAAGAAGGTAAAGTTCCCAACTACCTCGAAGACGAAAACTACCTCGAAATTATTGCCAACTGGGGCAATGGAAAAACCGATATACCCGCAGCCCCTGGAGGTGAAACCCCCGAACAGGTAGCCGCTCGACAAAAGATTGCATTTGAGAAAATCATCGAACGCTCCGATGAGAAAATGATTTTAGTAGCTATGCACGGCCGTGCTATCAGAATTTTGCTAACGCATCTACTCGACCTTCCACTTTCCGAAATGGATTCTTTCAGCCATAGTAATTTATGTCTTTATCGCCTAAGCTACAATTACCAAACTAAAAAGTTTAGTCTTGATATAGCCAACGATACCGCACATTTATCCGAGCTTTTGGTAAAATAATATGTCCGTTTATCGAATCAATTCCCCTTTGATGTAGAAAACCCGTCTTTTCCGTCGGGTTTTCTGTATTTTTATTTTGTAATGAAGTTCAAGACGTTTGTGGAAATGATAGATAGTTCCACCGTATTGAATAGTAAACCTTCTAAAACAAAGTAAAATGGAAGCAAAATCAGTAGATAGCAAGACTTTTCAATTGGCTGAAAACGGACAACCTTTAGGAGAATTAATCTACAAAAGTTTACTGTCATCAAGTGCAAAAATCATATTGCCTAATTCAGATTTCTATGAAATTGAACACATTGATATTTTTAATACAAGCATTAATGTAACAAAAAATGGAGCAGTAATAGCAACATTAAAAATGAACTGGCGTGGACAAATTATTTTTAATTTTCATGATGGGCAAGAGTTTATTTTGAAAGCAAAAGGTCTTTTGGGAAATAAATTTACGTTTGAAAATAATAACGAAGAACAACTCTTTCAACTTAACTCGCAATTGAATTGGAAAAAATTAAACTATAATTACAATATTATATTTACCGATAATCCACAAAACATTTTATTAATTTTACTCGGGGTATATGCCGCAAATTATTACATGGCCTCGATGTCGGGAGCGATGGCATAAGTTTTGAGCAGATAATGCCATAATTGAGAAAAAAGTCAGAAAAACATTTCGAAACATCATGAGTAAAAACAAATTATATTGGTTATTTCAGATTGTGGGCTGGTCACTTTATTTCGGCAACGAAATATTTGTGTATTCGCTGCAATATGGCTTCGAAAACCAGATGCTTTTTCAAGCATTTGCCAATATAATCTTGGCTATTTTTTTGACTCACTCTTTCAGATACATCGTCAAGCGATACAACTGGATAACACTACCAATGACTCGATTGGCTATAAGAGTTGTATTAGGTGTTTTTATAATGACCGACTTCATGGTGGCTCTTAATCTACCACTTGATGCCAAATATACGGGGCAGCTTCTTAGCGAAAACCCAATTCTTGCCATCGAGTATTTTATAAATCTCTCAAAACCAACTATGGTTTGGGTACTGGTTTATATTTTTTATCATTATTCAGAAGAAAAAGGTCAGCGAGAAATCGAGCAGCTAAAACTTCGTACTTCAATCAAAGAGTCGGAAGCCAAAGTACTGAAGGCTCAAATGAACCCGCATTTTATGTTCAATGCCTTAAATAGCATACGAGCATTGGTTTATGAAGACCCTACAAAAGCCCAACAGGGAATCACTCAATTATCGAATATTCTGCGTAGTTCGCTCATCGCCGACCGACGTACGACGATTTCGCTAAAAGAAGAACTTCGTACGATTGAAGACTACTTGGCTCTTGAAAAAGTGCGTTATGAAGAACGTTTACAATCAAAATGGGACATCGACGATGATACTTTAGGCATACAAGTACCGCCTATGATGCTTCAAACTTTGGTAGAGAATGCCATCAAACATGGTGTACAAAAAGCCATTAGTTGGGGATTCATCGAAATCAATACGAGCATTATTGACGACAAACTTCATATAAAAATTCGTAATACAGGGCAGCTACACAGCACAAACTCCGATTCAGAATCGGGTGGTTTTGGACTCAAAAATACAGCTCAACGCCTTGATATTCTTTATGGAACAGAAGCGTCTTTCAAGATTTATCAAGAAGATAACCTAACTGTCTGTGCCGAAATAGTCATTCCTACCGAAAATATTGACCAAAAAAATAATAATGTTTCGCTTGATTCTTCCAGTGTAAGAGCAGCGAGCTGACAATGTTTATTGGTGAATTGGTAACTGGAAATTCTGCACTTAGTACAAAAACATATAACCAATTTCCCAATAACTGATATACCAATAACCAATACACTTATAACCAATTTTCCAATAACTGATATACCAATAAACCAAATGAAAGCACTTATCATTGATGACGAACGCTTAGCCCGTAATGAATTGCGTCGTTTGTTAGAGAATTTTCCAAAAATAGAAGTAATTGGAGAAGCAGCCAATGCTGATGAAGCCCTTAATCTGATTGATGAATTATCGCCAGATTTATTATTCTTGGATATCCAGATGCCAGGCAAAAATGGGTTTCAGCTACTTGAGGCCATCGAAGGAAAAGTGCCAGAAGTTATCTTTACCACTGCTTATGACGAGTATGCACTCAAGGCTTTTGAATTTAACGCCCTTGATTATTTGATGAAACCTGTTGATATGCAACGCTTAGCCGAAGCCATTCAACGTGTGGAAGAAGAGCAAATTCATGAGGTTGAGCGTAAAGAAGGCATCAAGCTTTTGGGCGAAGCCGACCAAGTTTTTGTGAAAGATGGTGAAAAATGCTGGTTCGTAAAATTGGGGAAAGTACGTTTATTTGAATCAATGGGAAATTATGTACGCCTACACTTCGATGACCAAAAACCGATGATTCTGAAATCGTTGAATAGCCTCGAAGAGCGTCTCGACCCCAAAATATATTTCCGTGCCAATCGCAAGCATATTATTAATTTGGCTTGGATTGATAAAATTGAACCTTGGTTTTCGGGAGGACTTTTAGTGACCCTCAAAGCAACCGACAAAGGAACTACTACCGAAAAAATTGAAATTTCTCGCCGCCAAGCAATCAAATTCAAAGATTTGATGTCGTTATAATCAATAGTTTATCGATGTGTAGAGACAGGGCATGCCCTGTCTCTACCTAATACCTCCTCTATCTATTTTTATTTAGCAATAAAATCTAAAAATAGACCCTTCATAACTCGTCTTTTTGTTGTAGATTTTCTTAGATTTGTCCAACTCAACGAACATCGAAGATAACAATGACAGCAAAATCAAATTTAGACAAACTCGAAATTCTTAATCGCAAAAACGAAGAAGCTCTTTTGGGTGGAGGCGAGAAAAGAATTGAAGCTCAGCATAAAAAAGGAAAACTTACCGCTCGTGAACGCATCGAACTATTACTCGATGAAGGAACATTTGAAGAAATTGGCAAATTTGTGATGCACCGTAGTAAAGATTTCGGCTTAGATAAAGAATACTATTTAGGCGATGGTGTAGTAACTGGCTATGGTACTATTGCGGGCCGATTGGTCTATGTTTTTGCTCAAGATTTTACGGTTTTTGGTGGTTCGCTCTCTGAAACTTACGCCGAGAAAATCTGTAAAATCATGGATATGGCTATGAAAAATGGAGCTCCAGTAATTGGCTTGAATGATTCGGGCGGTGCAAGAATCCAAGAAGGGGTAAACTCGCTGGCTGGCTATGCTGATATTTTCTACCGTAATACACTTGCATCGGGCGTAATTCCACAGATTTCGGCTATCATGGGGCCATGTGCAGGCGGAGCTGTGTATTCGCCAGCTTTGACCGACTACGTATTGATGGTCGAAAATACTTCGTATATGTTTGTAACTGGGCCAAACGTGGTAAAAACTGTTACACACGAAGACGTAAGCTCCGAAGAATTGGGTGGAGCCCTTACCCACGCAACAAAATCGGGCGTTACACATTTTGTATCGGCCAATGAAATTGAGTGTATCAACGATATTAAACGACTCTTTAGCTATATTCCTTCCAACTGTGAAGAACAACCGCCTTTTGTGCCTTACGAGTCGAATGGCAATGAAAAACGCCCAGAATTAAACAAATTAATGCCCGAGAACCCCAATCAGCCTTATGATATGCGTGAGGTTGTCGAGCAACTGGTTGACGAAGGTAGTTTCTTTGAAGTACATAAAAACTTTGCTGAAAATATTGTTGTGGGTTTTGCTCGAATCGGTGGGCGTTCTATCGGAATTGTGGGAAATCAGCCAGCAGTAATGGCAGGTGTGCTTGACATTAACGCAAGTTTGAAAGGGGCAAGATTTGTGCGTTTCTGCGATTGCTATAATATTCCGCTTTTGGTTTTGGAAGACGTACCAGGTTTCTTGCCAGGCACAGACCAAGAATGGAACGGCATCATATCGCACGGAGCAAAATTACTTTATGCGTTCTGTGAAGCAACCGTACCACGCATCACGGTTATTACCCGCAAGGCTTATGGTGGTGCCTATTGCGTAATGAACTCGAAGCACATCGGTGCAGATATGAACTATGCTTGGACTTCGGCAGAAATTGCAGTGATGGGTGCCGCAGGTGCAGCAGAAATCATTTTCAGAAAAGAGATTTCGGAAGCTGAAGATTCGGCTGCTGAATTAAAAAACAAAGTAGATGAATACACCGATACATTTGCCAATCCTTATAAGGCAGCACACCGTGGCTATATCGACGAAGTAATTAATCCAGCTGATACTCGTGAGAAGCTCTTGAAAGCATTTAAAATGCTCGAAAACAAAGTAACAAACTTACCTCGCAAAAAACACGGAAATATTCCATTGTAATACTTTACTTACCACGAATACAACTAATGATGGGTGTATTCGTGGTAGTTTCATCAGTTAGGCTACTCGTACCACTTCGCTTGTTTCTAAATAGACCAGCATTAACTCAATATTTTCATAGCCCATTTGGCGGTAAAGTTTACCGTAATTTCGTACTTGTCGAGCATTTTTTTCGTGCTTATTTTGGTCTTGGCTTGTACCAGTCTTATAATCAATGATATGCACAACCCCATCTTTCATTACTACTCTGTCAGGGCATTGAGCATCTACGCCGTTGAGTAATATTTCTCGCTGATTATCCACCTGCAAACCCTCTTCAAAAAGTGCTTTAAGCTCTGGTAAATTGATTATTCTCTCGACCGATTCGATGATTTCTTCACTCTCT
>JACCEA010519196.1_pt1 | contig 14984 bp, 14 predicted proteins | sample 7449851 | NCBI WGS metagenome assembly JACCEA01 (sample SAMN15323453, study PRJNA562643) | freshwater metagenome | isolation source: river surface water | place: USA:Blue River Watershed | collected 2017-08-18 | reverse complement strand
GCGGCAAGAGCAGCAACAGGATGAACAATTTCAGAGGAAGGTTTCTTCCCATGAAATAATGCATCCCATTGTTTCTGTGCGTTTTCTTGTCGCGCCTTTACTTCTCTAGCGTTGTATTCCAAAAACTTCGGCACGACTTCTGAAGAGAATTTCTCAATGTTTTGGAGCAGGAGAATTTCTGCATTTTCATCAAGGTTCGACTTAATGATGTTCATCATTTCGATCAGCGCCCTTTGAATTAGACAATGCGAATCGGAAATGATGAGTCTTGCCAGAAATTCAGCCTCCTTAATCTTCATCAAACCATACCAGTTGTCCCCAGAGACACGTCGAAACCAAGAAGCGCCGTTGGTAGAGGAAACATAACGGTTTGAACCTTGTCTCTCAAACAAAACGATATAACCAGCATTGCCGTGCTTATACTCGAAAATCTTGTGCTCTGCGGAATATCTAGTTAAAGAGAACTCCTGCTTATCGGGTGCTACATACTTGAGAGTTATGCGACCAACCGATGTCCGCATCCATTGGGCAATTTCAGCAGAAACGCAAAAACAACTGGTATCACTGTTTCCGATACTGGTCTTGTAAACGACATTATCTTTAACTTCGTGGAAGTCTTGGACGAGCCGGTAAAACCTTCTCACCATTTCATTGTCCTCCAACTTATCCACATCAGACAAAGCGGAGCGCAAAAATCCACTAAAACTAACCTTAGCCATTTTCGTTTTAAGATAAATCGTATGAGTCTGTTTGTGTAAAGCACAAAGCCAACCGAGATACATAGGCGCAAAAAAATCAATTTTTTCAGCAAAAAATACGCTCTTTCACTCGCAGGCATTTCACACACGTCGATTAGCAAAAGGCACATATTTGATCAAAATGTGTTTGATGATCATTTTGCCATTGAGATGTTTAATGTTGCCTTCCAAGTAATCAATTCTTGCTTTCGTTTCTTTGCTCAAATTCACCAGAATGATGTCGTTTTCGTTGACTTTTCGAGACACAGAACACAGCCAAGAAAACCAAGTCGTTGCCATATCCATAAGGAAAGCGGTCACGCCAGAATCATTTGTGAATCCAAAACAAGTTGTGAAGTATTCTGCCAAAAAGGCTTCTGTGCTCTTTTTCGTTTCTGCGTCTTTTTCTGGTTGATAAACCTCGTTGTTGAAATACAATTGAGCAGAATAGTCCCATTTCGCAACATTATGGACATCATACGGCAATTTTAACGAAACAAACACGCGATGTTGAATTCCCAATTGAATCATGGCAAAATCGGCAATTTTGCCCGCTTGGTTGTCGCGTCGAATCACAAGAACAAACTTATGTCCAGGAGCGCCGAATTCATTTGCAATGACACAAACATGCGTTTTGTCAGGCAAAAACGACACGCCTCGCATGGAGTCACCGAAGGAACGCACCCAAATAGCGTTCTTAAGGACACATTCGATATCACGATCATATTGCTCAAATAGCTTTTGATCAGCGCTATATGTCAAATTGAGTGGCATGTTTCGAGAAGTTGCTCCGAGTTAATAGCAACAAAAAAATCAATTTTTTTCCAGCTAAATTTCATCTTTACAATATAGTTTTGAAAATGGGTAACAGTTCTCACTGTTCTATGCAATCAAGAGATCTAATATATCAAGATAAGATTTTCAGCCGTGATCTCGAAGGTATAAATCTTCATGTTTTTAACTGCTCCGGTAAAAATTTGGAAGCACCGCCAAAAATTAATCCAAATGACCAAACCTTTATTATCAGAGAGACAAATGTCAACTGCGCGATGTTTCGATTTTTGGAAGGTTTATATTCTAATAAAGTCGCACGACAGTGTAACGTTTATTCATATACTAAAAGAGACGGTAAAGGAGAATTAAAATCTATAAATATAAATGAAACAGTCAAAGAAGATTATGATGTGCTTTATGTTTTTAACACATCAAAATCATCTGATTTCGTTTTGTCACTTTTTATGTTCGATGAATTGAATGCCAAATTGGCTCTTTTTCATAAATTTATTTTGGAAAATCCTGATATATTTGAGTTTTTCAAACAAAGCGCATCTATGGTTTCCAGAGTAGAGGATTCGCTTTTCTTAAAAAGATTCCGCGATCATGACGTGTTCGCATCGAAAAATAACACGAAAAAAATAAGCCTTTTATCTTTACAATCCAGACCATATACACCAGAAGAGAAACGGCTTAAAAATTCCACTGGCGAAGAAATACCAATTTTTAAACAGAATACCGATAAGCTTTTGACTTTTCTAAAAAACAACAATATACCTCACTTTTTATTTTCTACGGCAATTGAAATCGCTGTTTTACAGGAAACTGCACTTTTGTTCATATTTGAACGTTTTAAGAAATAATACACATTGATAATTTTCTAAAAGAAACCAAGGAAACTTTTAGTATTTATATATAATGGGATCGTCAGATTCAACGCCATGGATTCAACCAAACGATTGGACCCCAGGAGATTTGGGGAGTTTGGAATATTTTAAAACCCAAGTCAAATATTATTGCAGAACTGAAATAAACCCTATGTTGCAGCAAGACGAATCACTTTCGACTTTTGTTTTGCATCATTCTAACGTCAATTGCGCTTTATATTCATATTGCGCAGAACAAGCCAGACGGGGTTATTGCATTACATATTGTGTAACAAGACGTTCGAGCCGCACATTTACTATTAGATCAATCACATTTAGTGAAATACCAAATTGTGCTGATGTATTTTATGTAGTTATGGCGCCTTCGGCAGAATTTCTAAGAGAAAAAATGTATGATTTTAAAAAGACAAATGAACGCTTAAAGGCGTTTGATGACCGCCTGAAAGACATAATTGATAAGTTCAAATATATGTCTGTTTATGTTATTCCTATCAGAGACAAACCAATGAATAAGTTTCCATACCATCATGATTACATAGCGCACAAAAATAACCAACCAATAAGTCATGTTATTCTTAAATTTAAACCTAATTTAGTTAACCCTTTAGAAAACCCAGATATCAAAAGCTTTCTTGCAAAACTAGAAGATGCGTTGAAAATTCCGATGAGAGTTGTTGAAGATGACAAAACTAAGGTCCATACAATTATAAGATCGGAAACCGCAAACCAAATGCTTATAGCGTCACGTGTAGATCCAACAAAGTAATTTTAAGGCGAATAAACAAAAAACGCGAGTGAAATTTTATTTTTTGGAATATAGTAATGGGCGCGTCTTCGTCGGATAGTTCTATTCCCTTTAGTTCGCTAGGAAAAATAACGACACATGTTAATTTTAACCAGCAATTGGCAGCAAAGTGCGGCAGGCAAATTCCTGTTCCACCAGGAACTGAATCGAAAGATATGGTATTTGTTGTTAGACAAACAGACATGAATTGCGCGTTACATAGGTTTTGCCATTATTCACTGTATCTAAAAAAGGGGTCAAAATGTTTGACATATTTGTTTGAAAACGAATGTGATTTTCGGCAAATAGAATATCAAACCAAATCTAAGAGACCAGACAAAGTATTTTACGTAATTTGTGCTGAATCAGAAGACCAAATCCAAAAAATTCTGTCTGATTTTAAGGACACAAATGCAAGTTTAGATGCCTTCGACAAATTTGCAAACGAAAATCAGAATGTTTTCTCTTTTATGCGAATAAAATGTATTTTTGACCCGCCTTTGACATTAGACGTTATCAAAAAAAGCCACGATCATCTAGCCTATAAAAATAACCAGCATATTTGTGTTGTCAATATCGATACAAATCAGGACATACCAGTCAGTTTTTCTCAAGAAGAATATCTCGACCGTGTTGTCAAAGCAGCACAAAGTATTTTACAGGCCATCAAACAAAGTCGAATTGTTTATCAAATAAATGCCGATAAGTCTTATGACATAGTGGTAAAAGCTCAAACTGCAATCAATATGGAAAGGTTCAGCAAAAACTTGCCCATAAATTGATGTGTGGTATTTCCTGCAAAAAAAATTGCTTTTTTTATTAAAGAGTAAAATCGCCGTATGGATCTTCATACTCACTCATGGATGAATCTTCGATTGGATGACATTCGCACCAAATATCATCGAATTGTTCGAAGAGTTGTGGATCGGTTGTGTGACAATCATACACATCTTCGTGTATGCACATATCGTAACACAAACGAGAAAAATATCTTACAAACAGCAGTTTGACTGGGTCCTCGTCTCCCAATTTTTCCATGGTAAATTTCAGGACTTTTTCGATGCATCCGTCTTGCATTTCGAACCGCCGAATTTTGACAATTTGGTTTTTGTCGTGATAGTAAACGGAGAGTTGGGTGTAAGTCTCGGCTAGAATGTCGACAGTGCCTGACACATTGGTAATTTGCATGGCGCAAATAGATTTTTCAAAACCCACGCCTGAACGGATAAAACAATGGATCTGACACACATTATCAGAAATAAATCCGTGAAAGTAATTTTCGCCGGTTTTGACATCTCCAATTCGCCCAAAATGCATTTCCCAGCAACCACCCTTTTTAATGCCGTGAGACAAAGGAATAGCTTTATGAAGATCATTTAGCGACATAATATTGCACTGAACAGCTGATAGCACACAAAAAATCAATTTTTTAAGAGCTTTCAATTATATAAAAAAATGATTTTTATCCTATACATTAAAGGAAGGATAATGTCCGCCAAATTAACTGAACCAATTAATTTCTTAAAATGTAGCGAGTCAAACGAAAACTCAGTTGGCCAACACTCTTTTGCAACTTATGATTCCGACAATTCGACTCCGCCTACTGATGACTCCGAAGAAATAAAATTAACAGATATGCCGTATGATGAATCCGAAAATGGAAAATATCCTATTATTCTGCCGACTACGGACGAATATATAAATCTCAGATCTCTTCGGTCTTTTACGAGATATTATAAAGATTATATTAATAAACACAATGACCCCAATTTCCAGTCATTCGCGCCGTTCAATTTCTTATTATACTTAAATTATCAGAATTTTTACTGTATCCCCAATGAAGTATATTGGGTATCTGAAGTGAGAGAACCATATAAAAAAGAGGATCAACTGCCTTTTCGAAACTTTCGAGATATTGTTTTGAGACAGGATATAAAATTACTGGAACAGCTCAAACAATACGATGTATATCCATATATGCATGGCTATGATACACAATTTGCTGTTATACATAATTTACCTATATATCTTGAGTATTTACTAAAAAAATGTAATTGCCATGCGAATAAGCATTTTTCGTTATATTTGGCAGTAATTTACGGCAGTCCTGAAATTCTATATTTGTTACTTTCGGCAGGAGCAGATGCGGGGAAACAAAGGAATTTTCCTTTCGCGCTTGCTTGTTATTATGGTCGTTTCGATCAGGCAGAATTGCTTCTCTCATTCGGAGCAAAAACAAAAATTTCTATAATATATCTGTTTTTATTTGGCAGTAAACAGCCATACTATCGAATGAAAGATACAGAAAATGAAGTCGGAAAAATTAACAACGGGGCAGAAAAAAATCCAAATGAAGCGGAAAAGAAAAAAAGTCTTTTCCTACAAACGATTCGATTTTTAAGCACTTTTGAATAATCTGTATCAATCAAACTTTTTTTGAATTATAATCAAAACTTTATCATCTTCTTTTGCGCAATAAAACCATGCATTAGTCATGTTTAGCATTTCGAAAACCTTTTGGCATTGAGTTTTTTGGTTGCTTATTGTTTTGGGCATTATGCATTTTATGTTATCTGGCCATATTTTTGATCTATAACATTTAGTTAAATACGGGTTTTCTATTAAAATGTCTACTGTTTCTGACAATTTCTGATCGAGTTTATCATCGGAATTTGTCATTTTTACACTACTTAAAAATCAATTTTTTGTCCAATATAGATATGCCGGAACGAATTCCTGGCGCGAAATGGCGGCATATTAGGGTCAGCCAAAGCGCAGAATTAAGACAAAACAACTACCCATCATATTTAAATATATGTTTGGCTGTGCTATGTTTCGTGGTTTCAAAGATGACTGCTATAGTGTTCCTAGTGACAGATTCTTCCACGGTTCATTCTATTTTCATAACTTCGAATATTGTTGTGTGGGCTATGTTGATACTTTACACTCAATTTTTATCAGGATCGAATGCCAAAAAAATAAATCTAAATTTTACAAACTACCAGTGATAGGATCAATGTCGAGTCCGATCGGCAATTCTTCGAGATAATTATCAGAAGAAGAGCCATAAAATCTATCAGGTAATTTGTTATCAAAAATGCCGAAATACCAAAATCCTTTATATTTTTCTTTAGGTTGTTCGGACGTGGCTTTAATTGCTGTATCGTTATTAGCGTCATCGGAGACGTCGGATTCGTCACAAGGATCGTCAGAGACGTCGGATTCGTCGGATTCATCGGATTCGTCAATAGGATCGTTTTGAGCAAAATGATTTTCGCTTGGTCCTTCAAAAGGTCTACAAATTTTAGCATAATAAAAATCGGGAGTTATAATACTTTTCATCGTTTCGGTTTTAACAACTTCGAAAGGTTGTTCATTATCAACTCGTTTGTTTTTAAAAAGTTCAAAATTTTGTTTTTTAATCGGAACAAAGTAAACATTCGCATCTGAGTTTGGAACAGAAAATTTTATGAAATATCTATTTCGTTTTGTATCATGAACAAATTGCACTAATCTAAAATACCTTTCGGCTGGTATTGGTGAGCATGATTTGACTAAAAAATCCAATTTAAATTTGTTTTGCCATTTCTCTAACTTTTTGTTGTCCAATACAACTGACTTAATTTCCTCCAATTTTTCTTTTTCCAACTTAGTGATTGTATCATTTGCATCGCTAAGTTTTTTTGCCAATTCTTCTTTTTCTTTCTTTAAAGCTTCAAATACTTCCATTTGAGATTGAACTTGCTTAAGAATATCGATAATATTTTGATCGTTTTTTTGTTTTGGGGTATCGTTTGAATCTTTTTGAGTCTCTTCGAGTTTAGTCTCTTCGAGTTTAACAGTAGAATCCGTAGTAGACATGAACAAATGTTGCTTTTTTGCATATTAAATTTCAATTTTGGAAATTATTAAAATGAACTTCTAAGAGAGAATTATCGCCCAAATTGAATAATAGGATTCGCGGCTGAGGTGTAACAATTTGAACTTTACTAAAAATCGTCAATAATTTAGTAAAATCTGAATTGACACTAATATGGACACTGGTCTTATGAATAGAAAATTTTCGTAATTCATGTGCTTTTTCATAAACTTTCGGAAAATCATCGAGGGAATCTATCTTTTTGTCATAGTTTACCTGAAATGCCGCATTCGGAATGTGATTTATCTTTTTGGGTAAAGGAAAACGCTTGAGGAAAATCGTAAAATTCATGGGTTATATGCTATAAAAAAATCAAATTTTAGTTTACAAACATTCGTCTTACCAGTTTATTCATATAAGTATTTGAACAAAGGAATGAAATAATCGTGAAGCTGTAAGATTTCGTCTTGAATTACTACAAAACGTAAATATTCAAAATACATTTCAGCTTGTAACTTTAGCGATTGAGGCAATATATCAATGATATTTTCCCTTTTTCCATATAATTCCACAGAGTTTTCAGTATCGACATTGAGCTTTCCCTTTGTGGCCGCATGATTGATTGCATTACGTAAAATATCGGCCCACTTGACCCAATATGGTTCGCGATTAGGCACAAAGCAAAACAAATCATTGACGAGAAAATTCAGAAATTTATATTGCAAAATGACATCATTCTTGGCTCTTTTATTCAACACGTTCTGTAAAATGTCGCCATAGCTTTTGAAAAAGTAAGCGATGGTTTTGATATTTCCATCATTAAAATCTTTAATAGTTGCAAATTGGAAAGATTTTTCGATTGTTGACTGGTCGAATGCACGTCTGAAATTGGTCAGTTCGTCGACAAGTGGCCCATAAAGTCGGAGATACTTTTCTTCTTCGAGTTCTGCCAAAATGAAAATGCGCAAAGATGTTGAGAAAGTCGAAGAAGTTTTGGCGATATTTTTAAAACTTTTATTTTTTTCTATACTTTTGAGGTATTTCTTATCTTTTTCCAATTTATCGTTGAATTCTTTTATGTCTTGGAGTGTTTGGCCAGAAATGAAGTAATTGTTTTTCTTTCCTACCATAACGCCGATGCGGATCTTTCCATACAGTAAAATAACGTCACATGCTTTCAATTCTCTATCCATGGAAATTGGCAAAGTATTTTTCAGAATCGGTGGATGTTCCGGCAGAATAGTGCTATCTGCAGATTGGTCTGGTCGTGGCATTTCCACGAATGTTTTTTGTCTCAGTATTTCTCTAGTTTTTCTTTGTCTCTGAAGTTCATCTTCAGTGGCTTTTTTGATATGGTCGGTTTTGATCGGGTCTTTTCTTTCTTGGTCTTTATGCTGATCGTTGATTATCCCCACATTACCATCTATTTCCGCATAATTCTTATGGAAAATCGCTGGCTTAGTTTCAATCGTATTTATAATTTCTTCTGTTGTTTTATTGATGACTTTAGTTGCATTTGTTATTGCGTTGAGAATATGCTTTTCAATAATTGGATCTGCTTCTGTTTCTTCAATTTCTCTGGTTTCTTCGAATTTTTCGATTCCTCCAGTCCTTTTCTTTATCACTCTAATATGCTCTTTCAACTCATTTTCCGCAGTTTTCATCATTTCGTCGAGTTTCTGATTGACGGATGGGCCGGCATTTTCGGGCAAAGCTAGCGTAGTGGAATTAATCGGTGCGGCCATAGATGTTTCTGTTGGTAAATACTCTTCTGCCAGACTTTTCGATTTTTGGCATTCTATCTCTGGTATGGAAAAATTTGTGAAAGTTCTGTGTTCTTCCGATTTAGGGGCTTTCCATTCGGCAAGGACAACATTGGGATTATGTCCAATTGCTATAAACCGCCCAACAGTTCCAATGGAGATAGTTTTCTGTTGTTTTCCTTGCGAACCATTCGCACATACCTTGGGCGACAAAATTATGCTTTTATCTAGGGGAAGTGGTTCTTCCAAATGCTCTTTTGCCTGTTCTTTTGGCATAACGTTTGGTATCATTTCGAGTGATAATAAAGCATCTTCTAATTCGTCCGGGTTTTTGTCTATGGTGTGAAATACATACTCGCCTAAATCATAGACGACTTTAGGGGGCTCGACAATCGAAACACGTTGCCTTTCAAGATGGCTAGAAATTTGCGGAGTTAATGCCTGAAGAACAGTAAAATAATTTTCTGTCATGATAATGTTAATTAGTTGACGTGACCATTTGATATACGAATAGTAAACAAACGTGCTTATATGCATCTGATAGTCAAAATAATCCCATTTGATAATTACTTTATCTATTTTTTTAGAGTCGAAATTTTTGATGTCTGGTATTTGGCCGGATTTTTTGATCTTGGCAAATTCACGCAATGAATTTTGTATGTTGATTATCCATTTATCCCATGCAGAACCAGCGGTAGGAATCTTACACCTCTTAATAAACTGATCCAAAAATCGCAAATCATAAATTCTGAGTTCAATCGCAGATAGATTATCAATAATATCTAAATGTAAATTACGTATCTTGCTTAAATATTTGGAAACTTCAAACAGTTCTCTTATCGTGCATTCTTGGGGTATTTTATTTGTAATAAGCCTTTCTCCCCGCATTTTTTTAATCTGATTTAACGTTTCTGTGAATTTTTGTTCTTTTTTACCGTATATTCGTTTATACTCACTCATTTGTTTTTGGTCGAGACTCACCATAACATCCTTTAGCGCTGGATTCATTTCATATATAGGATTGAAACAAAACCTAGCCATTAGCGCTTTTGGATCGGGCGGTGGAGAATTTAAAGATTCATTGTATTGTTTTATAAATTGCTGTCTTTTTCTCATCAATAGTTCTTCTTCATCGGGTGGTTCTGACAAATCGGAAACTGCTGGGTCTATGCAGTCTTTCTTTTTACAATGATTCATTTGCGTTCCATACTTAATACTTTACAATTTTAAAATCATTTTTTATTAAAAATGTTGTATATGTGCCGAAGAAGAGAGCAAATGTGCAATTTTGCATTAAAGTATGTTATTCTAAATTATATATCGAAACGTTTATGTCTGCGACAAAAATAATAGAGCCACTCGCAAAAACGAGCGTTTCTTGCGTTCGTATGTCCCGTGATTGGGCATATATAGCAACTGTATGTCAAGACGCTATTCAAATATGGCAAAATGACATTCTCGTTAAAACGCTGGAAAAAACTCGATATTTTAACTGTTTAGATTGGTCGCACGATTCGCAAAAATTGACAGCAGGGGCGACACACGGCGACGTAATAATTTGGCAAATTCAAAACATAATTGATCAACCCGAACTTGATCAAACTCCCCATGAAAAAAAATTCAAACGTATACATAGTGATTGTGTATTGAGCATATCCTATGCAGAAGACGGGCGTTTGGCAACCAATTGCCGAAGAGGAATTATCCATATTTGGTCCGTCGAAGAAAATATTATTCAAACGATAGATATGACAATTCCTATTTTGATAGATATTCATTTTAATGGTAATAAACTAAATGGAACGACATCACAATTTGTCGAAGCCGAACTTAACTTAGCAAATGAAGATATTACCCAACACAATTCGCTTATGCCCGCACAAAAAATAGCCATAGATTGTGATCAAAAGGCATATTTATGCCGAGATTCTAATGATGATATAAAAGTATGGAATACAAAGACACGCGAAATATTCCAAATTCAGCGCGACACAATTAAGGATTTTATATTTTCCATACAAATACAACACAGTAAGAAAAAAATGTTACTCGGCACTACGAATGGCGTTGTATATGTCGAATTTATGGACGAAAAAGAAAAATTAGAAGAAATAGTCACACATGGATTATGCTACGATGAAGGCGTGTGGTGTGAATTTTTGCTGAAAAATAAGCTATACGATCCTCGCATATTGCTGTTTGTGGATCAGTTTCTACCTCCAAAAAAACAAGTATCCATCTTAAATATCTGATATATGTCTAAAAGTTAAACTCTAATAATAGAAATTGGATGTTGGCCGCCCAACTTTTCTTCCGATTTTTCTTTTTTCTTTATGGCGACTAAAATACCCACCAAAATCGCAATTAAGATAACCAACACCAAAAGCACCCAACCGAGCGGTATTGTGATTTCTCCTGTGGTTGTGGCCGTCGTTGTCGTTGGAGTGGTTGGCGTGGTCTGTGTTGGATTTGACGGGGTAGGAGTTGACGGGGTAGGAGTTGTAGTTGTTGGCGGCGGAGGGGGTGGTGGGGGTTTTGGTCGATTGTCGCAATAAAGCTGTCCGTTATATTCTTCAATGACGTTATCTTGGCCAACAATTTTTGTGTCTTGTTGGCAGATCGTAATATCACATTGCATAGTCCCGCGTAATGGTTTTGGCATATAACTCGTGGTGCATCCTGGGACCCAACACCGTGGTTGAGCGGACAGAATCGACTCATATTGTTTGAGATTTGGGGGCAATTTTTGTAATTCTGCTGTAATATTCTTTGAGTAACAACCGCAGTAGGGGTCGGTGGGATGATCATTACAATAAGAGTTCATAAAAACATCACATGGTTCTGTTTCGCCACTAAGCTTAATAACGTCGCAAATGTCACGATCATCGCCTGCTTGTCCCATACAGCATTTTGCCCTAAAATTGGGGTCATTGGCTTTTGACACGAAACGATAGTAAAAAGGGCTCGGTTCTACGATGAAAATGCGAAGTTGTGGTGCCGCACCTACGCAAGGCTTGTCCCAAGAACGAAGGGCATTATATACGCACATAGGTCTAACTTTATCTACTTGGACAATAGTATAAAATTGTTGTATGAACTGTGTCAGTGTAATTGCATTTAAATTCAGCATTGGTTGGCCGGCGCTATTTGAGGAAAAGTAAAACATATTTTCTCGCGTTTTGAACGGTCTACCGGCCTGCAAACGCAAAGATTCGTCGTCGTTAATATCCATTGCTAAAAACGTGTTGTCGGATGTCCTCTGAAATGTAACAACGGAATTTGCATCCACATTTACGGTAAATTCGGCAGCGTTTTGGAAATCTTCATATCCAATTAGAAATCCATCAGGAGATGCTCCAATCCAACTAATACCAGATGCCAGCAGCAATGGATTTGTTGCGTTTGTGGTTGTTTTATTGTTGCCAAATGAAAATTTTACTTTAGCTCCATTAAGTGCGGTGGCCGCTGAAATTTGCGAATTTACATTCGGATCTAATTGGTAATTGGCTATGGGGTGATTAGGATGTGTGTCTCCATAACGTGATCTTGTTGCCCAACGTTGATAATTGCCATGAATTCTATTTACTCTATGATACGGATCCCCCGGCGGTAACACTAAGACATTTTCATACCCGGACTGGTTAATTCCGGGCACTTTTTGGCCCTGAAAATTATTAAAACAATCATTCATTGCTGCTTCCCATTTCGGTGTATTTGCCACTGGATCAGCCATGGCATTTGCATAAAGATCGCCAAATTTATCTTTACAATATGGATCGGTCTGACCTGGATGTTTTGGACCCATTTTGTTGGAAGTATATTTCAGGTATTAAATTATAACAAAAAATAAAACAGCAATGTGTAAAACACTGAGGTCGCGGGTTTATAAATCGAAAAACTTTTTAACGATTGTTTCTATGTTTTTTACATAACATAGCGTGTCGTTTGTGAAACCTGCATTAAAAAGTTTGTAAGTTTTGTTATTGACAGTGTCGATTTTTACTTCATTGCACACAACACACAATAGTTTGCCTTTTTGTGTATTTTGTGTCGATTCCGTTACATATTTAGAGCCCCTATTGGATTGTTGCCCGCCACCCCATAAATCCAGTTGATTCATACCGATGATGACTTTATCTGTCTTTTTCTCCCAAATATACCAGTCCGGAATTTCGGATGTTTCTAATGCTTTGCATTTTTTTTCGAATTTTATTTCGAACTTATCGTTGTCTAAGTGGAGATTTTTGGCAATCTTCAGAACAACTTCTTGAACTATCAAATTGAATTTGCGACCTCTTAGTGTGCCTTTTACGGCTGGCGCTATTAGAGAAGACGTGTAATCTGTAATGATATTTGCTATCTTGTCTTCTGTAATACCATTTTTTACAAGAACAGTTTTTAGTTTACTTATGTTTTTCTTCATAGATTTGCTCGCTTTATATTCTTCCAGCATGGCCGAATCCGATAACTTTGCGAGGGTATCACGACAAACTTCCGCCTGAATTCTGTCATTTATTTGCTGCAAACTCAAAGGAATTTTCGGCGGCGGTCGTTCTCGCAAATTATATCGCGGCTCTTCGGCCTCTGCATCGGCCTTGACTTCTTCTGCTTCGGAATCTGTCTTTTTTGATGAGTTTCCGATGCGATTTTTTTTCTTAATGATGCTTTTAGCAAGTGTGTTTTTTGTTGACATGATTTTGTATTTAATGAAAAAAAATTCAATTTTAGTTCAATAAAAGGATAATAAATTTTGTTTACAACGCACCCGCTGGCACTTTGTCTAAGGGGAAAGGAAATTTCGCTAAAACGTCCGAACAGCCATAAAATCGCTGGTCAAATTTGCCATAAAATGTCAATCTGAAATTTTCATCATTGTCAGAGGAGTGATGACCCAAACGAACTTCAGCAAAGTCTGCGGGAACAATACGAGACATATCAGTGCGAATTTTCGTAATGTTTGTTTCAGACAATGCAGCAAATGATTCTTTCCTGATTGGAATGACAAAACAATTCGTATTTTTTGTTTTCACACAAGAGCATTTGATGAAATATTGTCGGGTTTCACTACACTCAATCAATTCAATAGTATCATATAGATAAGTTTTTGGAACTTTCGGCAGTTTACTCATGACTTCCATATATCGTCGTTTTTGTTCGCCAGTAATAGTAAACGGATTATTCAAAAATTGCTCTTTTGCCAGTTCTAGTTCCTTAATTTTCTCAACAAGGTTTTGTTTTTCTTTTTCATACTCGTTCATCGCTTTCAGTGCTTCTTGAGCTTTGTTGAGTTCTTCTTTCAGTTGTTTGTTTTGTTGCACCAACAATTCAGTTTCCTTTTGAAAATTTGCAAGAATACTGATAATATTCAAAGATTCCGCGGGTTTTTGGCTTTGCTCCGCTGGCTTCTGCTGCTCTGCTGGTGGCGCTTGTTGACTTTGCTCTGCTGGTGGCTGTTGCTCTACTGGTGGCGTGTCGCTGGTAGCGGGATTAACCTTGACTTCAGATTCTGTGTTAGACATGACTAAGACTGTCAGAAAGCTTTATTTCTATAAAAAAATTCAATTTTGGATTATTGCCATTTTATGGGCTATTATGATACTCCGCGATAACATTCTAAACCCTATAATTATTTTATTAATAAGCCTTTAACACATTTTCGGATGAAATTTGAATTTCAATTTCATAATATAACCATCTTACAATGTCTTGTTACGTTTTCCGACGCCCATACGACAAAGACCCAACTTATAAAATTGGGAAGGCAAATAACCCACCCCAGAGACTCCGAAATATCGCGACAGCCTATTCGGAAGAAATTGAGGAACTTTATTATATTCGTCCAATTCATTCTAATTATACCAGCGATGAACTTTTTGCTATCGAATATGCGGCACATTTATATTTTGCAGACATACGTCAGACACCCAATAAGGAATTTTTCGTCTTTAAAGATCTTAATGTGACCGAAGAATTGAAGAAATTTATGGAAATTTTCAGTCAAAAAGTTTTCCCAGTTAGGTTGACTAGAGATATTAATGACTTGCAATTTGTATCTGATCCAGACATGGAAGATTATTTCGGCGAAAGAAAAGGATCCGAAAAGCGTGAAAAGGTGGCATTTGACATTAAGAACATTTTTACGGCAAATAAGTTGGCAGACTCAATGGCAACTTTAAGTAT